>ERZ773043.79-NODE-79-length-47489-cov-47.963592_pt1 | contig 47489 bp, 47 predicted proteins | sample MGYA00580636_ERZ773043 | MGnify/ENA primary metagenome ERZ773043 (study PRJEB29015, sample SAMEA2737992) | human oral metagenome | biome: human oral; feature: human-associated habitat; material: dental | place: China | collected 2065 ...
TGCGACAGTATGTGAGACAGATACTGCGACAGTATGTGAGACAGATACTGCGACAGTATGTGAGACAGATACTGCGACATTAAGAAGACAAGACAAGACTGCTAGACAGATAGACAAAGCAGCTGCTGATGCGCGCGCGCGCGAGGAGGGCAACTCTCTCGCAGAAGTGGTGCAGACGTTCGAGAATAACATCCACCCCGTCGCAGGGAAGATCGAGCGGGATAGGCTCATCGACCTCACGGACGAGTACAGCCCTCTCTGGGTGACAGAGGCGATCAAGGAGGCGGCGTTATCCAACGCGCGTAATCTGCGCTATATCACGGCGATTCTTGAGCGGTGGAATCGTGAGGGATTCAAGGCACCTCGGAAAGGAGTGAAGAGCAGTGGAACAAGCAGGGACAATAGCCGAGAAGCTCTTGAAGCGCGGTATCCGGATTTCGTCGAAGCCGACCGAAACCATGTCTATCCGTGGGAAATACAACCTACCGGCGGAGGAGATCGAGCGGCATCGGGATGAGATCGTCGAGATCGAGCGAGCACAAGACCTCTGCCGCGGATGCACGGGAGAGACCTGCAAGCAACCCTCACAGGGGATGATCCCCGTCGTAGATACGTCCTATGGTCGATTTTGCCACGCTCTCAGCCCCTGCAAGCATGAGCGCAACAGGAGGGAGCGTCTGCGGATTGCACGGCTCTTTGCCTCAGCGCGGATTCCGCGCACCTACGAGGGGGACACGTTCGAGGACTACACCGTGACGGACGGCAATCGCCACGCGGTGGAATCGGCGCGTTGGATGCTTGACGGCGGCAGCGGAGTGTTTCTCTACGGCGAAAAGGGGACGGGTAAGACTAAACTTGCGGCAATCATCGCCAATGAGCGAGTGAGAGCCGGGAAAGCTGTGCTCTTTGCATCTGTACCTGACCTGATGGCAGACATCCGCGCATCGTTCGCAGAGGGAAAGACAGCGGAGACGGTGCAGGCGGTCAAGGAGACGCCGTTCCTCGTCCTCGACGACCTCGGCAGCGAAAAAATGAGTGAGTGGGTGGGCGAGCAACTCTTTTGTATCGTCAACCACCGCTATAACGAGCGCTTGCAGACAGTCGTGACGAGCAATTACAGCCCGACAGAGATCATCGCGCACATGGCGACGGTGGACGCGCGGGGCAATGTGATTGACGATATGCAGGGGCAGCGGATTATGTCGCGCATCTACGGGATGTGCGAGAGGGTAGAGATCAAGGGCGCCGATTGGCGCATGAAAGGAGCGTGCTGAGATGGAATATCAGGCAGTTGGAACGAATGAGGATACAATAGCTCAAATCAATGAGCGTATTGTGTTGACAACGGCAGGGATTGCACAACTCAAAGAGCTATGTGACAAAATGGAACATGCAACAAAGCGGGTTGTGTGGGGGATTTGTGGAGGGTTTGGGGAAAAAGGAGTCGCGGATTTTGCGAACGAGCAATTGAACACAGGCGTTGACATGACAAAGCCGCAGCCGTGCACGAAGTATAGCGATGCGGAACGGATGGAATGGATTGCAAAGCTCGTTGAGGAGACGAATGAGGTTGTACAGGAGGCGCAGGTCGTTGCGCAGCTTGAGAAAGCGGACGAAGAAGCGCTGAGCACCGTCCTTTGGGAAGCTAGGAAACGCCTTGCAATGGAGCTCACGGACGTTATCACCGTTTGTGTTTCGTGGCTGGATGCCGAGGGCTGGGACGAGGAAGAGCGTGACGATCTGCAGCGGCTTGTGAACGAAAAAAATCGAGAGCGCGGGTATTTCTGAATGCGTGTCGGGTTGGTTGATGTAGACGGGACGAAGTTTCCGAATCTCGTGCTCATGAAGCTCTCGGCGTGGCACAAGCGGGAAGGAGACAGCACATATCTCCTGCGTCCCGAAGATGTTCTGCTCGGCGGTAATCTGTTCTGCGGATACGACAAACTCTATGCGGCGTGCGTCTTTACGGCAAACGGTGAGATAGCGCAGCGGCTTGAGAATATCGGCGCACAGGTCGGCGGGACGGGAACAGACCGCACGCGCACCCTGCCGCATGAGATAGAGCACATCTATCCCGACTATGCGCTCTATGGGGACACAAAGACTGCCTACGGATTCCTTACGCGCGGATGCCCGCGTGCGTGTCCGTTCTGCATTGTTGCCGGCAAGGAGGGAAAAGAGAGCCGAAAGGTGGCAGACCTCTCCGAATTTTGGAGCGGGGAGCGGTATATCAAACTTCTTGACCCAAACCTATTAGCGGCACGGGAACACATGGAACTGCTCGGACAGCTTGCAGAGAGCGGCGCGTGGGTGGATTTTACACAAGGGGTAGACGCGCGGCTTCTCACGGCGGAGAATATCGACCTGCTGAATGCGTGCAAAGTCAAAATGCTCCATTTTGCATGGGACAACCCCCGCGATGAGATTGTCCCGCGGATGCTCAGAATGTTCGCGGAGAAATCAGAGGTGACGGACTACCGCAAGCGTAAGGTGTACGTCCTCACAAACTATTGGAGCACGCACGCGGAGGATTTACGGCGGGTGTACTGGCTGAGAGAAAACGGCTATGACCCGTATGTCATGATCTACGACAAGCCACACGCGCCGAAAGAAACACGGCAGCTGCAACGGTGGACGAACAACAAGATCATCTTTCGAAGCTGTGAACGATTTGAAGATTATCGGAGGTGAAGAACATGGACGAGTACACGCCCTGCAAGAAGCCTGACCCGACGGCGCGGGAAGCAATCGGGAATGTGATGCGGGCACAAAAACAGGAGATCGCAGGGGAGCGACGCCGGAAAGCTGTGCCGAAGGATATGCGCCGTGAGGTCTATGAGATGTACGACGGGCACTGCGCGTATTGTGGTAAGGAGATCGACATCAAGGACATGCAGGTTGATCATGTGCAATCCGTCAAACTCGGCGGCGCGGATGAGAGAGAAAACTACCGCCCCGCGTGCCGCTCGTGCAATTTCTACAAGTCTACGATGAGTGTTGAGGGCTTGCGTGAACAGCTGGGACTTATCATCGGGCGGCTCGAAAAATTGTTGACGTTCCGCCTTGCTCTTGCACACGGTTTGATTCGGCTCACAGGCAGACCCGTCAAATTCTATTTCGAGGAGTATGATCGATGATTTTGCATACGCCACGCAGAAAGGCGAACAAATACCACGCACGCAAGACAACGGTCTATAGGCGCACCTTTGACAGCAAGCGCGAGGCGGAGTGGTATATGATGCTTCGCGAGAAACTGAGACTCGGCGAGATCAAGCACCTTGAGTGTCAGCCGACGTACACCTTGCTTGAGGGCTTTCACGACAATCAAGGTAAGCCCCAGAAGCCAATCACCTACACGCCGGATTTTCTCGTCGAGTATGATGATGGTCGGCGTGAGGTGATCGAGGTCAAGGGCATGCGGACGCGAGACTATCTGTTGCGGAAAAAGCTGTTCCTCCACATGATGCGGGAGACGGACATTGTATTTCGGGAGGTACGGTAGTGGAGTTGATCGTAGATAATTTCGCGGGCGGTGGCGGCGCATCAACAGGCATTGAGCTCGCAACAGGACGGAGCGTGGATATCGCCATTAACCATGACCCTGCGGCGATTGCAATGCACCGCGCCAACCATCCGAGCAGTAAACATTACTGCGAAAACGTCTGGGACGTTGACCCCGTAGAGGCGTGTGGCGGGCGTCCGGTAGGTCTGGCGTGGTTTTCTCCTGACTGCAAGCATTTTTCCAAGGCCAAAGGTGGAAAGCCTGTGGAGAAGGCGATTCGTGGGCTTGCGTGGGTGGCGATCCGGTGGGCGAAACTCGTACGGCCGCGCGTGATTATCCTCGAGAATGTCGAGGAGTTTACGACATGGGGGCCGCTTGTGAGCAATCGCCCCGACCCGGCGCGGAAGGGGCAGACATTCCGGAGGTTTGTCCACGCACTGAAGCGCTACGGTTACAAGGTTGAGTGGAACGAGCTCAGAGCGTGTGACTACGGTGCGCCGACCATACGCAAACGCTTTTTCCTGGTTGCGCGATGCGATGGACTGCCGATTGTATGGCCGGAGCCGACGCACGGGGATCCGTCAACGCTCTTTGTTGCAAGCGGCATACTACAGCCGTGGCGTACGGCGGCAGAGATTATCGACTGGTCAATCCCGTGTCCGAGCATATTTGCCCGGAAGAAACCGCTCTGCGAAAACACGATGCGACGCATAGCGCGCGGGCTCAAGAAATTTGTCCTCGATAATCCTGAGCTGTATATCGTGGACAAGAGTCTTGCACCGTTTCTGATCCAGTACCACAGCGAGCAGTCAGACAAGGACGTAAGAGGACAGGCGATAGACCGTCCTCTTATGACCGCAGACGCATCCAATCGGTACGGACTTGTGACGGCATTCATCAGCAAATATTTTGCCGGAGGATACCAGAGTGCGGGCGCTGGTGTAACCGTTCCGTTGCCGACCGTGACCAGCATAGATCACAATGCGCTCGTTGAGGCGTTCTTGGTTAAGTATTACGGTCAAGGCGAGGGACAGACGCTCACAGAGCCACTGCATACAATCACGACCAGAGATAGATTCGGTGTGGTTGCTGTATGCGGAGAGTTGTATCAGGTCACGGATATCGGCATGCGGATGCTTACGCCGAGGGAGTTGTTCCGGGCGCAGGGATTCCCGGAGGGATATATCATCGACCGCGATGCAGACGGCAAATATTATCCAAAATCGGCGCAGGTTGCCCGATGCGGGAATGCGGTGCCGCCGCCGTTTGCAGAGGCTCTTGTCAGGGCTAATCTGCCAGAGCTGTGCGGCGCGGAAGAACGAGAGAGCGCATAAGGAGGAGTAAGAGGAGTGGACAAGCAAATTCTTGACGCTTGCTGCGGATCCAAAATGTTCTGGTTTGACCGCGAGCATCCGGCAGCCGTGTTTATGGACAATCGCAGCTTTGCAAAGACGCTATGTGATGGGCGCCGATTCGAGGTCAAGCCCGATCTGATCGCGGACTTCCGAGAGATACCGTTTCCAGATGAGAGCTTTCGTCTTGTCGTGTTCGATCCGCCGCATTTGTGCAGAGCGGGAAAAAGTTCATGGATCGGCATCAAGTACGGTGTGCTCGAAAGCACATGGCAGAATGATCTGCGCCGAGGATTCGAGGAGTGCATGCGTGTCTTGCATCCGTACGGTGTGCTGATCTTCAAGTGGAGCGAAGATCAGATCAGCACGGCGGACGTTCTGAAATTGCTTCCTGCGCAGCCGCTTTTCGGGAATCGGCGGGGGAAAACAATCTGGATGGCGTTTATGAAATTTCCGGAGGAGGAATCCAAATGAATCACTGGGTAGGAATCGGACGCCTGACACGCGATCCAGAGGTAAGATACACGCAGAGCGGCAAGGCGTGCGCGAAATTCACCCTTGCGATTGACCGCCGAAAGAGCTCTGACGGGAACCAACAGGCGGACTTCATCCCCTGCGTCGCGTGGGAGAAGACGGCGGAGGTCATCAGCCAGTACACGGGGAAAGGTCGCAAGATCGCAGTAGAGGGGCGCATCCAGACGCGCAGCTACGATGCCAACGACGGGACGAAACGCTATGTGACGGAGGTTGTTGTCAACAGTATGGAGTTCTGTGAGAGCAAGAGCGGGCAACAGTTAAGCGACGCTAAAGAGTTCGCGGGGACGGCAGTGCCCGATGAGGACATTCCGTTTTGAGGAGCGAGTGAGAGATAGGAGGGACGGACTTGCTTGAAAACGACGCAGCTTTGCAGATGGCAGATGAGATACGGCAAGACCGCAAACAGGCGGAATTCATGTTGCTGAACTATACAGAGGAACTAAAGGCCTACCGCCTGAAACGTGAGGAGTATGTGCATGGCACACCTGCGCAAGGAGGCTGGAATCTTCCTGGGCATCCGACAGAGACAGAGGCACTGCGTGGTGTCAAGTTTGACGAGACGTATCCTGCCTACACATGGCTGCGGGCTGTTGAGTTCGTCGAGCGTGGGCTTTCGGAACGCAAGAGGATATTTCTTGATGCGCGGCGTAAGGCATCACACGACAAGGCGGGAAGAGGGCGCAAAGCATGGCTTGTGCGCACGCAGATGATGTACTGCGAGACAATGCGGGAACGGTTTCTCAACACAGAGTTCTTTGTCTCTGAGAGGACGCTAAAGGACATGTGGCGGTATATCGTTGATCGTGTCGTCGAGGCATATCTCAAGATCGAGCAGAAAAAAATTAAATAGACACGTCTAATTAACCCCTTTTTCGGTGCTAAAATGATAGCGTGGATATTTTGGGGATGACCAAAAACTATTGATCTCTCCTCCTATACCTTACGGATAGCCGTCTCAATCGAGGCGGCTTTTCTATTGAGAAAAGAGAGGCCCTTTATGAGAAACGATAGTCAGATTAACGAGTTATGTAAGAGATGGCAGGAAATTCTAAAGCTCAACGACTGGGATGTGCGCGTAAACCTTGGGCGACCAGATGAGCTGAGTGAACCAGATCGAGAAGGTGAATGTTTTGTCGAACTCGCGAAAGGCGAGGCGCTTATTCGCTTGCTCGACCCCAAAGTCCCATATGATTTCACGTTTCAGTATGACGTAGAAAAAGTCCTTGTTCATGAGCTCCTGCATTTATCTTTTGCTCCGTTTGAGCCAGAGGATGACCCTCTGCGACATGATCTCTGGGAGCGATTGATTGAACGAATGGCAAAAACACTTGTTGCGTTTCAACGTCGTGTGGAGAATCTGGAACCGAAATGAGTGAGATATAAATTTCTCCGATTTTTTACACTTCGTTTGTGGGAGATGTAAAATATCCGGATTCTTTATAAGTAAGGAGGTGGGTATATGCAGCAGCTGCAGGAGAATTTTTGTGTGGAATTTGTACGTTGTGGAAGCAACGCGGAAGCCTACAAGAAAGCGGGTTACAAGGTCAATTCAGATAAAGCTGCTGCTGTTTGTGCTACCAAATTGCTAAAAAAGGCTAATATCCAAGCCCGAATTGCTGAACTTCGCAAAGAATTTGCTTCCAGCAAAATCATGGATGCGGCAGAAAGGCGTGAATTACTTACGCAGTTTGCCCGTGATGAGGAGACGGCAAAGCCGGATCGTCTCAAAGCAATGGATTTGCTCAACAAGATGGATGGGGTATACATCAACAAAACGCAGGTGAGCGGTACAGACGGCGGCCCCTTGACATTCCGATGGGAGGGCGGCACATGAGCGAGATTGTGATACCGTACACGCCGCGTCCGATCTGGAAAGACACGATTCATCCTGCACTCTCCAAGAATCGTTTCGCGGTGCTTGTCTGTCATAGACGTTTCGGTAAGACGGTCGGTACGGTCAATGAGATGATACGCAAGGCGATACTCAATGACAAAAAAGCGCCTGTATACGCCTATGTTGCACCATATCGCAATCAGGCAAAGCGTGTGGCGTGGGAGTATCTCAAGTACTACACGAACCCTATACCGGGGCGAGTAGTGAATGAATCAGAACTCTATATCGAACTGCCGACACGGCATGCAAGATCACCGGGGGCAAGGCTCTACATCATCGGCGCAGACCATCCCGACGCGCTGCGCGGGATTTACCTCGACGGGGTAATCCTCGACGAGTATGCGGATATCAAGCCGGAGCTCTGGGGCGGTGTTATCCGTCCTGCGCTTGCAGATCGCGAAGGATGGGCGGTATTCATTGGAACGCCGAAGGGACAGAATCAGTTTTACGAGATGTACCAGCACGCTGAAAAAAGCGATGGCTGGTACTCTTGCATTTATAGAGCAGATGAGACGGGCGTGCTACCACCGGAAGAACTCAAGGATATGCAGGCGCAGATGACAGAGATGGAGATTCGTCAGGAGCTTTTATGTGACTTCACGGCGTCTGCCTCTGATGTGGTTATCCCGATTGACCTTGTTACGGCCGCCGCAAACAGGCTGCTCAAGGATGATGATGTGCTCGGACAGCCTGTGATCCTCGGCGTGGATGTGGCACGATTCGGCGATGACAGGACGGTGCTGTGCATCCGCCAAGGGCTTTGGCTTAAGGATATCCGTACGTTCCAAGGGCTTTCCACGATGGAGACTGCAAGCCGTGTGATTGACTGTATCAACCAGTATCATCCGCACGCGACCTTTATCGATGCTGGGGCAATGGGGGCAGGTGTGATTGACCGCCTGCGGCAGCTGCGCTATCAGGTGTCGGAGGTCAATTTCGGTGAGATGGCAATGGATGCAGCTCGCTATGCAAACATCCGGGCAGAGATGTATTTCAAGTGCCGCGCATGGCTTGAGGCGGGCGGTGCAATCCCGCAGAATACAGAGCTCAAGACAGAGCTCTCAACGGTAGAGTACAAATTTAACCCGACGGGGCGAATCATTCTGGAGCCTAAGGACAAACTCAAAGAACGGACGGGGAAAAGCCCCGATCTTGCCGATGGGTTTGTCCTGACGTTCGCTCGGCCGGTTTATATAAATCCGTCTGCGGGAGGGATTGGAGACGATGCCTCATCGGCAGAATACGATCCGTTTGCGGATATGTGACCCTTGAAAGGAGGAATGTGGTATGAAGTTTGATTTGCAGTTGTTCGGCGGCAGTGGAGGCGGTGGCAGTGCTCCGCCAGTGAAACAGAGTGCGCCGGGTTCTACTGCTGCGGCGACGATTGACAGCGCAACTGCGGGAGAGCGTCAGTCGATCCACGATAAGCTTGCAAAAGCAAGAGGTCGCGCGTCAACGGACAAGACGGGCGGCCTTTTTGGCGGGATGTCGGATATGATGAGCAACATCAAAAAAGCTCTGCTGGGTGAGTGATCTCTATGGCACAGATGCCAAAAGCAATACAGGAGATGCTGCGCGACAGCGATGCCATCCGCCGCAAGAAAAATCTTGTTACACAGATGATGACCGAGCGTACGCAGTTCGAGAGTACATGGAAACAACTCAGTAAGTATATCAATCCGACACGCGGCCGCTTTGACGAGGACAAGACGCAGGACGGCAGACGCCGCGATTATTTCCTGCTTGACCCATATCCAATGGAGGCGAGCGGGAAATGTGCCGCAGGGCTGCATTCGGGGCTTACGTCGCCGTCTCGTCCGTGGTTTGCGCTCGGACTTCAGGACAAGGAGCTCGCGGAGTATCACACGGTCAAGCTGTGGCTTGAGGAGTGTCAGGATGTGCTCATGGGCATTTATGCCAAGAGCAATATCTACAACATGTTGCTCAACATCGAGGCGGAGCTTACGCAGTTCGGCACGGGTGCGGCACTTCTTCTGGAGGACTTCAACACAGGCGTTTGGGCACGTCCCTACACCTGCGGCGAGTACGCGGGCAATGTGGATGCACGCGGGCGTGTCGTACAGTTTGCACGCAAGTTCAAGCTCAACGCTTGGCAGATGGTGGATGAGTTTGGGGAGGATGTTGTGAGCGATGCGGTGCGCAATGCGTATCGCGCGAAGAATCTCAAAGACTATTTCCCTGTGACCATGCTCATCGAGAAGAACGCCGACTATAACCCGGATTCAAATGCCCTGCTCAACTTCAAGTACAAGTCCTACTATTTCGAGGATTCGCAGACAGATGTGTTTTTGAAGGTCAGCGGGTATCACGAAGTCCCGTTTCTGATGCCGCGCTGGACGGTGATCGCCAACGGGATTTACGGCGTTGGACCCGGGCACAATGCGCTTGGGAACTGTATGCAGCTGCAGAAGATCGAGAAGATCAATATGCGTCTTTTGGAGCACCGCTCTGACCCTGCATTGATTGTCCCGTCCTCGGTTGGCAAGGTCAACCGTCTGCCTGGCAAAGAAACACTTGTGCCGGATAGCATGATCAATGGGGTTCGCCCGCTCTATGAGGCGACAGGTGATCGCGGAGAGGTCATGCAGACAATCCAGTACAAGCAGCAGCAGATCGGCGCGGCATTTTACAACGATCTCTTTGTGATGCTTGCACAGCAGGACAATCCGCAGATGACCGCCCGCGAAGTTGCGGAACGGCACGAGGAGAAACTTTTGATGCTCTCTCCCGTATTGGAGCAGATGCACAACGAGGTTCTTGCACCACTCACACGGCGGTCGTTTGAAATTTGTTACCGCAACGGGCTTCTGCCTCCGTTGCCGGAAGAACTCAAAGGGCAGGAGGAGAGTATCAAGGCGGAGTTTATCTCACTGCTTGCACAGGCCCAGAAAGCTGTTGGAACAAACGCAATGGAGAAAACCCTTGCGATTGCAGGGAATCTCATGGGTGCGTCGCCTGAGATCATGGACAACCTTGATCTTGATGCGGCAATCCGCGAGCATGCACAGATGTCCGGCACGCCTGAAACGATCATGCGTGATGAGCAGGATGTGCAGAAGATGCGACAGCAGCGTGCGCAGCAGATGCAGCAGATGCAGCAGATGCAGCAGGCGGAAGCGATGGCAAAGCCGCTGAGAGACAGCGTAGAGGCGGCAAGGCTTCTCTCCGAAACGCCGGTCAATGAAAACACGATTGGCAGCATTCTGGGGGGAGGTTGATGTATGGATTTAGATACACTCGAAAACATTATGCGGCGTCCGGAAGGGCGTCGTTTTGTTTTGGAGGTACTTGACCTCTGCGGCGTAGATCAACACTACACCACAGGAAACGGGCGTGAGGACATATTCGCCAACGGGCGGCGTTCGGTTGGTGATGAAATCCTGCGCTGCATCCGCCGCATTGAATCTGCGAGCGAATCCGAGGATGGGCTTGCGCTGGAATACACGATGCGCCGCGAGCATCAAAGAAGAATGGAGGAATTAGAACATGGACGAGACGACGAATACTAACCCGCAGGGCGGGGAGGGCACACCGCCCGCACAGCCGCCGGAGACACCCGCTGCGCCGCCGCAGAATCCGCCGGGTGGACAGCAGGACACACCTCCTGCAACACCGCCGGAGAATCCGTTTGGGTTTCAGCAGCAGGAGCCTGCTGTTCCAGAGACGTATGAGTTCAACCTTCCCGAAGGCCTGACAGTTTCGGACGAGCAGAAAGAAGCGTTTACGGCCGTTGCGAAGGAAGCGAAGATGACGCAGGAACAGGCGAACAGCCTGCTCAAGATGCATGCAGACATTGTGATGGAGCAGCAGCGGCAGGCGGAAGAGATCAAGAACCAGTGGATGAATGAGTGCGCTAAGCAGGGGCTCAATACCCCCGAGAATCTTGCGGCGGCAAAGATCGCTGTGGATACGTTCGGCGGCGGCGATGCCATGAACGCCTTGATTGAATCCGGTGCTGCGTATCATCCAGCGGTACAGGCGTTCTTGCAGCGCATCGGTCATCTTCTGAAGGAGGACAATGCGCCGGATGGAAAGGCCGCTGCACAGGCGACGGCAGCAGATTTGCTTTTTGCGAACAGTAAGTATTAAGAACTGGAGGAATAAAACATGAGTGATTGCGTAACTTTGCAGGATTGGGCAGCACGTTTTGGTGCGCAGGGGCAGCTTGCGGAGCAGAAGATTATCGAACTGCAGAGTAAGACGAACCGTATTCTTGACGTGATGCCGTTCAAACAGTGCAACCAGAAGACAATGGAAACAGCCCTTATCCGTGCAGAACTGCCGGATGTGGCATGGCGTATCATCAACAAGGGCACGAAGCCCGGCAAGTCCAAGAGCAAGACGGAATCCTTCACCTGCGGCGGAATGGAAGCGTTTGCGCAGATTGACGAGAAGTTGATGCAGATCAACGGCAATGACAACGCATGGCGTCTTTCTGAGAACGTAGCCTATCAGGAGGCGATGAACCAGGAGATGGCATCGACCTTCTTCTATGGAGACGAAAAGGTCACGCCGGCAAAGTTTACCGGGCTTTCCGCTTACTACTACAGTAAGACAACTCAGGATCGTATTTGGGCAGATCAGATTATTGACGCAGGAGGAACGGGCAACGCCCTGACCTCTCTGTGGCTTGTCGGTTACAGCCAGGATACCGTCTATGGAATTTTCCCCGAGGGCACGAATGCAGGGTTTAGGTATCTTGATAATGGCCGGCGGTCCCTGTTCGACAAGGATGGCGGCAAGTATTACGGTTACGAGTCGCAGTACAACTGGGATATGGGGCTGTGCGTGCGTGACCCTCGCTATGTCGTTCGTGTTGCCAACATCGACACAAGCAAACTCGCGGGTGCGGAGGCGGATGCGTTTGTCGAGAATCTCATCCGTGCCTACAACCAGATCGAGAATCCCGACAAGTGCACGATGGCATTCTTCGGGAATCGCGCTGTCCAGACGTATCTTGACATCCTCGCGTCCAAGAAGACAAATGTGCGTCTCTCGATCGACGAGTTCGGCGGTAAGAAGATCACGCATTTCTGGGGCGTCCCGGTTCTGCGTTGCGATGCGATCCTGAACACTGAGAGCAAGATTGACTAAGGAAGGAGTATAGGTTATGGCTTATATTGATAACGAATTGATCTTTTGCAATGATGTTGCAACGGCGGCGTCTGTTACGAGTTCGGTGCTTGATATCGGGCTCGGCGGTGCGTTCGTACATCCGCTTTTTATCGACGTTAAGCTTACCGCGCCAGTCACGTCGGGCAAGGTGGAGACGATCACGGTTCAGTCCTCGGCGACGTCGGCGTTTGCTTCGCCGGTTACTGAGATGAGTGTAACTGTGCCGACCTCTATCAACCAGACGAAGAAGGCGGCGACGCTCGCGCAGTTCTATGCACCGATTCGCACGGGCAATCGTTATGTGCGCCTTGTGATTGCAGGAACTACGCCGACGGGCGGTAAGCTTACGGCGTACATGAGCTCTGGAACGGCGGTGAATCTCTAATGCGATATCGCGTGAATACGACCTGTCAGTTTCGCAACAGGCTCTATGAGAAAGACGAGGTTGTTGATCTTCCTGCGGAGGTGGAAGTGCCTCCGTATTTTGATGCGTTGGAAGAGGTTGCGCCGCCCGTGCAGGATACTCCGAATGAGGGCGATGTGAACGACGATACGCCGCCCGTGCAGGAGATTCCGACGACGGCAAAGAGAGGACGCAAGAAATAAGGAGTGGGGCTGATGTATGGGGACAAGTGTTTTCGTGCGTCAGCCCCTTTTCTCTTTAAGGAGGTGGAATGATGGATAAGATCGATGTTTGCAATCTCGCACTCTCGCGAATTGGGATTGATACAGTCGAGGCACTCACAGAAGCAAGTGAGCCGGCGCGTGTATGCAGTCAGTTTTACGATCATTGCCGCCGTGTTGTGTTACGAAAATATCCATGGACATGGGCAACGCGTCGAGTGCAGCTTGCAGAGCTCACGGAGAAGCCGCAGGGCTATTCCTACGCCTATCGTTATCCTGCGTCATGCGTTGCGCTGCGCAAGCTCTATAATGGTCATTTCGACAACATCCCTGCGTATACGGGGTATCAGATTGTCAGTGACAAAGAAGGGCGCGTCATCTATACCGATGTAGCGAATGTCTCGGCAGAGTATACGGCAGACATCGAGGACACAGGTCTTTTTGATGATCAGTTTGTCGAAGCCCTCAGCTGGAAACTTGCTGGAGCTATTGCATTTAAACTCACAGGAAATGCACAGCTTCCGGGATATTGCGAAGAACAATATACGGCGCTCTTTCTGGATGCTGTGGCGAACAATGAGGACGAGCAGAATGCGGAGGAGAAAGAACCGTATACGCTCATTGCGGCGCGTTTCGGGGGTGACTTCTGATGGCGGGCGGGCAAATGTATCCCCTAAAGCCGAGTTTTGCTGGCGGCGAACTCACGCCTGCACTCTACGGGCGGACGGATTTACAGAAGTATGATGTAGGTGCGTCGACATTAAAGAATATGATTGTCCTGCGGTATGGCGGGGCGACACGCCGCCCGGGCTTTCGTCATGTGGCAAAGACGCAGAGCGGGAAAAGGGCGCGCCTGATTCCGTTTCAGTATTCGACGGAACAGAGTTATGTTCTCGAGTTCACCGCTGGATGTATTCGAGTGTTTACAAAAGGTGGGATTGTCGTTAAGGATGATGCTCCTCTTGTGATCCTCACATCGTACACCGAGGCTGATTTATCGGATATCAAGTATACGCAATCTGCAGACGTCCTCTTTTTAGTGCATGTCAATCACCCTCCAATGACACTCACACGCTATGGGGTCACGGATTGGAAGTTCGAGCGGATGGATATTGCGGGCGGACCGTTTGAGGATCCCAATACAAAAGATGGCTTAAAGATCGGAGCATCAGGTGTGCAGGGTGAAATCACGTTGAAGGCAAGCGTTGACTATTTCACAGAGGATATGGTCGGCAGTCTCATTCGTCTTGGGCATACAATGAGCGGACAACTTAAGTCAGGTATTCCAACCACACCGCTTGTCGTGCGATGCGTTCCGAGTGGAACAGTCTACGTGGAATCGTTTGGTTTTTGGAATGGCAGCTTTATAGTAGAGAAACATGATAAGTCCACGGATACATGGATTGCGTTGCAAGAACAGCATGCCAACCGCACGCAGAACTACACACTTAATTACACAAACAAGGGCGATGATATTGTCGAGTATCGTGTGCGTAGTGAAAAGTTTGATACATCTGTATGGAGCAACGAGAACGAGCGGCAACGTGGCTATGTGACAATACAGACATTCGCGCAGGATTATTATGGCGTTGCACGGATTACGGCAGTCAACTCCGCAACAAGCGCTACGGCAACAGTAACGAGAGAATTTGCAGACACGGAGGCGACGAATGATTTCTCTCTCTCGGCGTGGAGTGCGAAAAAAGGCTATCCGCAAGCGGTGAGTTTCTTTGAAGACCGCCTTGTCTTTGCAGGGAGCAGAGCGAAGCCGCAGACCTATTGGGCATCGCAGTCGGGGGACTATTACAATTTCTGGGTCAATACCCCGCAGCAGGACAGTGATGCAATTACAGGCACGCTCTCAGGCGGACAGATGAACGGCATTCGTGCCATTATCCCATTTGGTGAAATGCTCATGCTCACCTCTGGCGGCGAGTACAAGGTAGGTGGCGGAAACGAGACGTTTACGCCAACGAATCAGAAAGCAGAACCACAGGAGTATCGCGGCATCAACAATCTAACTCCGGTCGTCATCGGCGGGCGCATCGTCTATGTGCAGCATCAAGGCAGTGTCATCCGTGATCTCACATATAGTTATGATGTGGACAAGTACACGGGAGATGACGTATCTCTCCTTGCTGCGCATCTCTTTGAGGGGCATACGATTGTTGCGCTCGCCTATCAGCAGACGCCGAACACGGTTGTTTGGTGCGTACGGGAGGATGGCGCGCTACTGGGCATGACCTACATCAAGGAGCAGGACGTATACGCGTGGCACAAGCATACGACGGCGGGGAAATTCACGGATGTGTGCACGATCTCGGGCGATCGTGAAGAAGAACTTTGGGCGGTTGTAGAGCGTGATGGCGCATACTATGTCGAGCAGATGGGCTCGCAGATACGTAATACAGCGCCTGAGGAGCAATTCTATGTAGATGCAGGATATATTTATCACGGCGAAGCAAAAGATGCGCTCACAGGGCTTGCATGGCTCACTGGGAAGACTGTCTCCGTGCTTGCCGATGGGAATGTCCTTGCGGATATGCGTGTGAATGAGAGTGGTGTTCTGCGACTGCCGAAAGCGTTCAGCAAGATTACAGTTGGTTTGCCCTTTGAGAGCACGATTCAGACAATGCCAATTGAGTTCAGCGTGCAGGACGGCTCCTACATGGGGCGCAAGAAACGCGTCTCACGTATGACAATCCTCTTCCGCGATACACGCGGTGGGCTCTATGGCGTGGGGGAAAAGAGACTTGATGCGATTAAGTGGCGCAGCACTGAGAAATATGACAGTCCGATTGCACTTTACAACGGGAAACGCCATGTCGTCATCCCGAGCGCAAGCTATGAGGATACAGTATATCTGACGATCAAGCAGACTGACCCGCTGCCGCTGACGATTCTATCCATTGTTCCGGAGGTGGAAGCAGGTGGCTGAGTTTACATACCGCACCCCAACCGATGATGATCTCTCCTATCTTGCCGCACACCTGCGCCCCGAAGATCGGCGCGAGCTGATCGGCATGACGGGGCCGAACGTCGAAGCTGAGGTGATGCGTTGTTGGCGTAACAGCAAAGCGGCATATGCCTGCTACTGTGACGGCGTTATTATTTCAGCGTTTGGCGTTATCGAGACGAATCCTATTCTTCGGCATGGCATTATCTGGATGCTTGCAACAGCGGAGACGGCAAAGCACAAAATCTATACAGGCAAGAAAACGCGCGAAGGAATCCGCGCGTTTTTGCATGACTGGGAGTATCTCTATAACTATGTCGATAAAGGAAACCATGACACAATCGCATGGCTGAAATGGTTGGGCGCTGTTGTTCATAAGGCGAAGCCGATGGGGCTCTACGGCCTGCCGTATCATTTGTTTGAGTTTTTCAAAAAGGAGTGAGTTATATGGGGGTAGCGGCGACAATTGTCGGCACTCTCTTTTCCTCGTGGATGCAGGGGAGGGCGCAGCAGGCGCAGGCAGAAGCGGCGGCGCGACAGTCGGAACAGAATGCGCAGATCGCGCAGATGAACGCGGACAAGGCACAGGAGACCGCCGAACGGCAGGACGAGAATAACAAGATCAATGCAGAGAATGAGCGACGCAGGGCACTCCTTCGGATGGGGCAGCAGCGTGCGGCAATCGGTGCGAGCGGTGTCACGGCATCCGGAAGTGCTGCGGCGGCTCTTGCAGATACGGGCTATGCAATCAATGAGCAGACAGGCATGGGCCTCTACAATGGTCGTCAGCAGGTCGATAATATGCTGCAGCAGTCGACAGACTTTCAGAATCAGTCCAATTTCCACAGTACAAACGCACGCAATTATCGGGCCGCCGGCAAGCGTGCAATGATGAACAGTATGCTCACAGGCGCGTTTTCACTGGCGAGCAATCTCTATACGGGCGTCAGCTCTGCATCACAAAAGACAGCAGAGGCGACGGGAATGCAGATCGGTTCGTTCGGCGGTCGGGATTGGAGAGTTGGACTGCACGGATGGGGCGGTAAAGGCACAAGTTTTGGCAGCCACATTGGAAATTATAATGCGCGGGGATACGGGATACCGCGCCAAAGTACGTTTTTCTCCATGAGATAAGAGGAGGTTTGCTTCATGGATTTTTCACCGTTTCAGAACAAAGAGGGCGTCGGCGCTCCTGCGGCGCAGATCACGCGCGTACAGTACAGCAATCAAGGCGAACAGGCGCTTGCGCAGGCACAGGGAGAAACCGGAAATGTGCTTGCTAAGGGTGCTATGGCGTTGAAAGATCAGGTGGAGCAGACACAGGCGCTTGCGGCCAACAACATGTATAACAAGCTCATGAGTGAGGGCACGTTTGAGCTGATGCAGAAGAAAGAGGAGGGCGCTCTCAATATCACGGAGGAGTATGACAAGCTCCAGCAAAAGACGAGGGATGCCGTATTTGCAAAATACAAAGGTGTCCTGCGTTATGGTACTGGAGCCCGTGCGTTCAATGAGTTCACGGAGCGGGATAATGTAACGCGCCGCATGAATGTCATGCGGTATCAGCAGGAGCAGTTTGAAGCATATAAGGACACGCAGTATAAGAATGCTCTTGATGTTTGTAACGATACAATCCTCGAATATGGCGGGAATGATGCAGCCATCGATATGGCGTTTAACCGCTCCGATGCCTTGATTGAAGGCAGATGGGGCGGCTATGGGCAAGAGAAGGTAAAAGAACAACAAGAGGTATTCCGCAGACAGGCAGTCGGTCAGGCGATGTCTCTCGCGATGCAGACAGCGGATTTCAAGCGGATGGATGAGATCTGCAATAAGTACGGGCAGTACATGGATGGCAATCAACGGGCGGCGGCGCTTGGCGCAGTGCGGAAGCATGCACAGCAGGAGCTTGAGTTCGGTGAGGCACAGAATGCAATCAAGGAGCTTGGCATTGAGGCGTCACGCGATGCGGTCAAAGCATGGGTCCAGAAGAATGCGCATGGGAATACACCGAACCTGGACAGTTTCTACGCGTTCTGCAAGCAGACTGAGGGGGCGAAGTATCAGCTTGGCGCTCCTCTCAACGGGGCGAACGGAAAATATGACTGCGGTTCATGGGCGATGCAAGTAGGCGGGCTCTTTGGAATTCAGTTTGAGAGCCGTTGTGCGGATGAACAGTATGTCCAGTTGAAACAGATGGGAAGGACATTCAGCGATCCTAACGAGCTTCGTACGGGGGATTTTGTGTACTGGACGGGGACGGGCGCAGAGGAAGGGCAATACGGAATAGCCCATGTAGGCGTTTATGATGGACGGTCTAAAAAGGTGTGGCAGTCCGGCCTGAATGGTGTTGCAGAAATTGACGTGAACACTTACAAAGTCGTCGGCTTCGGGCGCGGCGTCACGGAAACGCCACTCTCTGACATGGAGATTGAGGAGAGAACGGATAAGATTTTCGGTGGGATGCAGAAGCAGCTTGCGGCCCGCGACCGTGAAGATAGTAGGTTGTTTGAGCAGGGGCAGATGGCGATTATGCAGCTCCAAAATGATGGACAATATCATTCTGTTGCTGAATATCAGTCCGCCATTACGAGCATCGCAGGGGATAATCCGCGTGTCTCGGTAAAACTGATGAACAGCGCGATGAAAGCGGGGCAGGCAGATCAAGCACGAGCAGAAGCAGCGGCGAATCGGCGTGCTGCAGCAGAGGCGGCGGCTCTTAAAATATCGGGACCGGAGTACAAATATCAGCTCATCAACGCCTTGCAGGCGGGCAAGATCAGCATCAACGATGCTTATGACACGATCATCGGAAATCCGCATATGGAAAATAGCATGCGAAAAGAACTGCTGGATGTCATTGATGATTACAAGACCGGAAAAGGCGCCTTTAAGTATGACTGGGGGAGCATCAAACAGGCAGTTAAGACTGGGCTTGGCGGATATGAAAACGGGATGTTTGATTCGAATTTTGCCGTTGCACAAGATTCGACAGGATATCTCATTCGTGAGTATCAAAAAGATCATAACGGAGAAATGCCATCTCAGCAGTGGATTATTGAGAAAATGGCGGGAGAGATGGCTCCTATGACAATCTCTGGGAGCGGCGGTTTCTTCGGTTTTGGTGGGAATAAGATCGACACGAACGAAGCACAGCTCTTTAACATCGGTATTGCAAGCGTTGTAGATGCAGGGAATGGTGAATCTGTTGTTACACTGATCAATGGCGGTGGTGCATATCGCATAAAGACGGATGATCTCATCAACGGGATGCAGAACGGGAAGAGCGGAAAAGAGATCGTATACGGAGGATAACGGGAGGTAACTATGGATCCGCAGAAAAGAACAGAAATTGAGCAGATGATGCGCCGCGATGTGGCGAGCGGGAATATCGGTGTCAAAATCAAGATGCCCGGCGAGAACAACAGCGACGAGCTGAACGATATCCCGAACTATGCCCCGACAAGCGAATACGCGACCTATGACACAGGCAGACGTGACGACGCGGGCAATCCGATCATGAGCAGCGACGTGATGGATTTGATGATGACAAAGTCCTATGAGCCGCAGAAAGAATCGGATTGGTCTGTCTCTAATATCGTGGATGCCGTCTATACAAAGCTGCGGGACAACTTCTATGATGGCAGTGTTCAGCCCATCGATTTTGACAATCCGTATTACACAAAAGACATGACTGCACCGCTGGAGCCGATCACAGGGAAAGACCTCATTAAGGGTGTTGTGCCTGAGAGCTTTCAGGCATCCAAACTCTATGCGGATTATTTCTACGGCGAGGATGAGAAGCGTGAGCAGATTAAGAAAGCGCATGACCTCACAGGGATTCGCGCGGAGACGATTGCTAATGACCCCGATGTGTGGGAAAAAGTCATGAAGATCGTCCAGCGCGCGGAAAAACTCAAGAAGGTGCCCGGCATGCTCGACGCGAGCGGCGACCTCAATATGCGACGCGTCTATGAAGCGATGCCATACCTCAAAGAGATTGTCGAAAAGCGCGGCACGAATGAGGCCGTCATGATGCTCAACAATGCCGAGGGGCTGCAGACGGTCAATGATGCATACAGCAACGAGTTTATGCGCTTCGCGGGAAGTGTCGCAACAGGCGTAGAGCGCGGCTACTACAACATTCGCAAGCAGATGACCTATGCGAATGCGATGATTGGCAGACGCAAACTCACCGAAGATGAGCAGAATTGGATTACTGCGCTCGACAAAAAGAAAGACGAACTGCCGGAGTATTCCTATGGCGGTGTTGGGCAGACCGTTGGCGCAATGATCGGTGGTGCTGCAGAGAATATCCCGATGATTGCGTCTGCACAGGGGATTGGAGCGGTTGCGGGAGGTATTGTTCTTGCCGCAACCAAGAATCCAGGCGCGGCGGCAAATGTCGGAAGAGCTGCCGCTGTCGCTGTTATGGGGCTTGAGATCGGCGGCAGTCAGTATGAAGAGAATCTGAACAAGCTCGACGCAAAGGGGCGTGCGATGTATACGCCGACACAGGCGGCGGCACTGTCGGCGACACAGGGGCTTGCTGAGGGCGTGATCGAGCAGCTTGCCTTGCAGAAGATTGCACGTACGATTTTCGGGCGGGGTGAGGCAAAAAGCCTGCGCGACCTCTATGCAGGTGCAGGAGCAAAAGATTTGGCACTGGCCGCAGAAGGGGCAACTGCGAACGAGGCGGCGCGTACGCTCATCAAAGAACGGATTCTTGGCGCGGCAAAAGCGGGCGCAATTACGTTTAATACAGAGCTGCAGGAGGAGTTCGCGCAGCAAGTTTCAGACATGGTCATCGAGAATATGGCGCAGATGGCCATTAAGGGCGACGATGCAGAAATTTCCTCGGTTAGACAAATTCTGCAAAAGTCCACTGCCGCCGCAATCGAGACGGCTCCCTCTATTATGGGGTTTGGTCTCATCGGCTTTGGCGGCCATGTAGGCGCTAATACGCGCCCGATGCTGAATGCACGCTCTCACATGGAAAATTTGATCAAAGACCGTCTCTACCGGAGTGTCAACGAGAATCAGCACCTTATGAATACGGTGGAGGCTGTCGGAGACAATCTCAAGAATGTGCAGGAACTCCAAGGCAAAGCACCTGATCTTGTGAATGAGATGCTGGACTCTCAGAACCGCCGCTATGGTATGGAGACTACATCGGTGGATATCGTCTCACTCAATCAGGAAGAGGGCGGCGCGGAGCTTGTACAGGAGATTGCTGCCGCAAACAACATCAGCGCGGAGGAACTGCAGGCGTGCGCGGACGGGACGGGGATGCTGCCTGTTAAGACGTCGACGCTCCAACAGATGACAACGAATCTGGACGAGGGTAAACGCAAGGTACTCTTTCAGAACATCACGAAGTCCTCTGATCTCTATACGGATAAGCAGGCACAGCATGAGGCAAAGATCGTCAAGGAAGTGCTTAGTGCGTTCCAGTCGAAAACAGAAGAGGAAGTTGGCGATTCCGTTGACCGTTACGTGGAGAGCGCATTTGCAGAACATGAGCACCGCGCCCTTGCACGGGATATTTTGCTTGCAGATGTGAATCATCCTGCGGCAGAAATTAAGCGTCGTATGAACCGTCTGGATTCCGATCTCGCAGAACTGACAGCCGTACAGAATGACGGTAGTGCGGAATCGGCAGAGTATCTTGCACAGATACAACCTGAGATTGAGAAAATCAATGCACAGAAAGACGCTCTCGAAGCGGTCGCAGGCACAATAAAAGGCCTCCAACCTGGGGATGTTGTCGCAACGGCGGAACTGTCTCCTGAGGCGAGAAGCGTCTATCATGAGCTTACTGGTCAGCTCGGAGGCGCAAAAAGCAAAAAAGCCCGCACGGCTGCGCGGGCATCTGCACTCCTTGCGGCGCGTTATGCAGATCGTATGGCGGCAATTTATAGCGAAGTGAATGGAGAACCGTATACCGCTGCGGACTATATGCGTGATCATCTGCGCGTGGATGCGTATGCAGACGATCAGAAGAAAGAAGCTGCGAAGAAAAAGGCTGAAATCGTCAAAGGATTCATCGACGAGAATTTCCCTGATGCTAATGAACGTGAGATGGCTGTTGCGGCAACCTTGCAGGATGCTGTGAGCCCTGCGAAGGGTTGGCGTACCCTCTACAAAGACATTGTATCAGAGCGTGATGAGCTGCTGCGCCCTGCTTTGGATGCTCTCGACCGTGGCATGGGCAACGGCGTTGACATCGTCCCGATTGACGACGACGGGCGCGGTATCCGTGTGTCCAATAATGAGCCGTGGTATCGGGACTTTTACAAGGAACATGGTCGTGCGCCGCGCAAGGGCGAACTCATCGATCTTGCCTATCTCCTTACAGTGGGTGATTCCTCTGCCCCGCAGGTGGAAGGGTGGATGCCGAGTTCGCAGGGAGCCGTCGATGCGATGCAGGAGGCAAGGGCGGAGCTGGACGAACTGAACGGCTATATCCATACGCTTGAGAATATCAAGGAACGCATGATGCAGATGGATACTGCGGTGTTGAATCAGGAGGAGACTGTTTCTTCCGATCAGAAGCTGGAAGTAGATACGATTGCATGGGGGAGACAGGTGGATGCGTTTATGTCCATGCCTGATAAAAACTCCATGCGGGTTTATAAGATCATGGAGACCCCGCTCGTATTCTCCTTGCTGAACGATCAGGGATTCCATGTGCACCTCGGCAGGGATATTGCCATCTCTCATGCGATGCTATGGAAGGTTCTGCGCGAAAAGGAAGTTAAGGGAAAGTCTCATGGTCATGCTCTTGAGATGACACCTGAGATCGTGAAGGAGCTGCCGCGTGCTCTTGCTGACCCGATCATGATTTTGCGAAATAGAAAGGGTGATGACCCGAGCGCTCCCATTTTGCCCGATGAGGTTGTCGCTGTTGTAGATTTACAGGACAAGAATGGAAGTACGGCGATTGTTCCGATTGTCCTGAAGGAACGCAACGGGAAATATATGCTGAAGACGTTCTTCGGGAAAGATGATCCTACGTGGTTTCAGAAGCGCATGATGCTTGGAGATGTCCTCTATGCACATAAAAAAAGAGCCTTGGACTGGGTGAAAGCTATCCAACGGCACGAAGCGCCGGGACGATTCACCCTGCAAGACTCATTTTTTAAAAGTATATCAACGGATGCAGATCTTGTCAAGGCGCGTGCAGACAATGAGGGGTTCTATCAATCCGCATGGCACGGCTCGCCGTATGACTTCCGTGAGTTCCTGCTTGAGATGATCGGCACGGGCGAGGGCGCACAGGCGCACGGTTGGGGACTGTATTTTGCTGGCGAGAGGAACACGTCGGAAGGGTATAAGGAACGGCTGACTGCTCGTATCGGTGGTAAATATGGTGAGATATTAACGTATGACGGCGAGCCGATTAACAAGCTAAAAGGGGATTTGCGGAAAGCTTTTGAGATAGTTTCAAGAGTCGTATATGACCCGCCCTTTAATCCAGTACCCGCCACGCAAAAGCTTGTGAAATCCGCTGAAGAAACTGTTCGGATAAACGAAGATCGTATACACGATCTTAAAATCGCAATCGCGGCATTTGACGAGAATCCGAATTTAAGCACGGAAGAAATATTGGAGATGATAGCCCCGCGTCTTAGTGGCGATCATGTCCAAAAAGAACTTAAACGAGATGGAGGAGAGTTAAGAGAAGACGTTATTAAAGCGTTACGGTTGTATCAAGCAAATGATCAAACAACCGAACAGGTAAAGAAAGAGATTCAGGTTGTACTTGATGAATTTAATAGGAATTTGTATGGGTTGAACGACACTATATGGGAGTCGACAAAGGACAAAATTAGTGATGATCATATAGCCTCTATCTTTAAGTCACCAAAAAAGTTTCACACAAGAGAAGACGCCCTTGATGTTTTGCGTCAATTTAAGACACGCGCGGAAGAGTGGGCCGTAGATAGTGTTGAAAACTATCGCTTGCTGAAACTTGTTGATCCACAAAAAGTCTCCCTTCAGGAAGTTAAAGGCTTCCTCTACAAGGTGGAAATCCCCGACAACGACGTTCTTCTCGACGAGCAGAAGCCGTTTGACGAGCAGCCGCAGTTCGTGCAGGAGAAGCTGAGAGAGGTGTTTGCCGATGAGGACAATAATAGAAAAGCTCGTTTTGCCAAAGAAATAAAAAGCTACGAGGCTAAAATCAAGGACTATGACCTTGTACTCAGTGAAAACGCAACGATTGAAGAGAGACAAGCGGCGGCAGAACGCCTTATACAAGGCGGGTCTGTGTATGGAGTCCCTTTAGAACGGGCCTTAGACCCCGAGTTTAGACAAGATTTTCAGCTGGGGAGAGAGGATGTTGAGTACTATAAAGAGCAAACGCAAGAGGCTCTTGATAACTACCAAACGATCCTTAAGAGTTATAGGAATGGCAAGGCAATTTATGAAAGTCTTTCATATTCGCTTGGCAGTCCCAAAGCAGCATCTCTCGCGTTGAACGAGGTCGGTATCGATGGCATCACCTACGACGGACAGCGCGACGGTCGTTGCTTTGTCATCTTCGATGATCAGGCAATCCAAATCATCGAGAAGTATAACCAAGAGCACACGCATGGGGCGAAGGGGAATATCACAGCGACGCACGGCGGTATGCACCGCCTGATCTCTCTCATGGAGTCGGCAGACCAGTCGACCTTCATGCACGAGATGGCACACAACTTCCTCTTCGACATGGAGCACCTCGCCGAGATTGCACCAGAGAGCCGTTATGCCAAAGACCTTGCCACAATCCAGAATTGGGCCTCGTGGACGAAAGGTGCTGCGGATGAATACGCGGGGACTGCCTCTGCGGTAGAGTTCCGTGACCGTGAGGATAAGATTCTCGCGGTGGAGAAGAAGGGCGACACGGCAGAAGTCGAACGTCTCAAACGTGAATGGATGCAAGAGCGTTTCGCCCGTGGATTCGAGGAGTATTTGCGCAGTGGTGAAGCCCCTGCACAGGGATTGCGTGCCGTGTTCCGTCGTTTCAAAGCGTGGCTGACGCGTATTTACAAGGATGTCACGGGTGCGGGTGTGCGCGCATCTGCTGAGGTCGAAGCAATCATGGCGCGTATGATTGCAACAGACGAGGAGATCGAAGCGGCGGCGGTCATCAAACGTGCGCAGCGCCTCCAAAAGATTGATCCTGAACTTCTCAATGCGGATTCCGCCGAAACCATGATTCAGTGGGAAACGGAGGCGAAGGAGCGCGCAAAGGAAACGCTGCTCAAAGAGCTCATCCGTGAGATGCAAGGGCGCAACGTTGACGCACACATGGAGGAATACGAAGCACAGCTGAAAGCTGAGATGCGGGAGAATCCAGTTTGGCAGGCAGAGGCGGTTGCGGAGACCTTCGGGGTTGGGCAGGTCATCGCAAGCGGCTATTATCCTACGGCGGAGGCATACGAAAAGGCACTCAAAGATGCCGGCGGCGGATTCGACGCAGCTTATAATCGTCATATGCGCGAGGAGCGGGAACGCTACAAAGCGGAGATGCCCAACGCCGAGACGATTGCGCAGCGAGCGGAAGAGGCACTTGCATCACAGGAATACAGTGCACGTCAGACGGCACTTGAAGGAGAACTCCTGAACGAGTATATCAAGGCGTATGACAACGCACCGCAGCGGCTCAAGGACGCAATGATCGGTGTCGCCCGTGCGCTCGAACGTGAGGAGGATGCGCCGCTTGAAAAGGCGGTGACGGCTCTCAAATACGCGTTCCGCTGGCAGGAAAAACAGGCGCAGGAGATTGATGATCTGCGGGCGCTCCTCGCTTCTGCGAAAGAATCAGGAGAGGAAGATCGCGCAAAGATGCGTGAGAAGTTCGGGGAGGCATTTAACCGACTCAAACTCTCTGCGGCGCAGAACCTCGAAGCCGTACGCAGCCTCCGCGATTCGGCGGCCGGCAGGGTTGCTGCGATGCGTGCATATGCACAGCAGCATCTTGAAGATGCGCCAATCCATGAGTCGACGAATACGCGCCATTGGATGCGTCAGGTACAGAGCGCCGCAAAGGAGGCGGAACGTCATCTCACAAATATGCTCCGTAAGAATAACGGTATTGAGAAGGAGGATACAGGAGACAAAGACCTTGCGGCGGCACGAGCGGCAAAGACTAGGCAGCTTGCAATGGAGGCGATGACGCATGAGAGCGTCAAGCTGAAACGCGAGCTTGACCGTATGCTGAAATACTTTGCCCGTCGTGAAAAGAACCTTGCCAATGACAAGACCGCCAAAATCGACGGCAATCACCGCTATTTCATACATCATCTGATGTATGTGTTTGACCTGCGACGCTCCGATGGGATGCCTCTTATGGGAGATGGTGCGCGGAGCTGGCCGGCACTCATGGAGGAACTCAAGAACTCCAATGACGGTCTTGACGGCGTGGAGATTCCCGACTGGCTTTCCTCTGCTGCAACGGCGCGGGACAAACAGCGCAAGTACACGCAGCTCTCCATGCAGGAACTTCGCGATCTTCGTATGCTCGTCGAATTTCTATATGTGACGGGGCGCAACAAGAACACGCTCCTCACATCGGGCGAGAACATCGATGAGGTTGCGGCTCGTATGTATCAGAACTATGAGGAGCATATCGGCGAGCAGGACAGTGGGAAAGAAGCCCATGCCTATATGGTGCAGCTTTTGAAGCCGGAAACAATGCTCAAGGTCATCGGTGGCAAGAGCGGTGCGATTGTAGACTATCTCTACAATACACTCTTTGATGCACAGGAAAAAAAGACGGAGGCGCTTGAGAAGAACGCCAAACGATTGGAGGCGATCATTGGACAATACTACACGCAGAAAGACAGACGCAAAGCGTGGAGCAAGAAACTCGGGATAAACCTCACGGATGGCACAGAACTGACAAAGGAGAATGTGCTCTCTATGGCTCTCAACTGGGGCAATGAGGGAAATCGCTCACGACTCATTGCAGGCCTCTCAACAAAAACTCCATACACGGAGAATGATGTTGAGGAGATCTTTGCAAAGGCGATGACCAAGAAAGACTGGGCGTTCGTGCAGGAGATATGGGATTATCTCAATGAACACGGCGATGCGGTCAATGAGGTCGTCGAAAAGAGCACCGGCACGCCGATGAAGCGTGTTGCACCGGATGAATTTACGATCGAGGCATCGACGGGAGAGACGCTGACCATTCGCGGCGGGTACTATCCGATTCGGTATGACCCGAAGCGTTCTGAGCGTGCGGCAGATCAGGAGCTTGCGACTGTCGCAGAATCGGTTGGCGGCGCTATGGCGTTTGGGTCTGGAATGGGCTCGACAAAGAACCGTGCAAACGGCGCTCCGTTGGGGCGTCCGCTTGACCTCTCTTTGGATGTCATGTATCGCCATATCGATCAGCAAATACATATTGCCACAATGCGCCTTGCGTGTCGTGATGTCTATAAGCTGATGAATCATTCAGCGGTCAAAGAGCCGATATTGCAGTCACTCGGAAAAGACGCATATGACAGCCTGAAACGATGGGTTGAAAGCGTATGGCAAGAGCCGATGAACAACAATCTCTATATTGAGACTAAAGCGGAGGAGTGGCGTGCGAATACGGTGACGGCAATCATGGCGTTTCGCGTGTCGACGGCACTCCTTAATGCGTCCAATATTATGCCGATGGCAGATCGACTCGGAACCGTTAATGCGATTCAGGCAATGCTGCAGTACCTTCGTCATCCGCAGAGGATACGTCAATTCGTGCTCAATGATTCGGCGTTTATGCGGAACCGTGCGCACAACATGGACCGTGATCTTAATACCAAAGGGAAAGACATTTTCGGTGGAAAAAATTCTGTCCGTAAATTTCTTGTCAAGTATGGGACATGGCTCATGGAGGAGACGGATATGCTCTGCAGCATACCGACTTATTACTGGACGTATCAGGAACGGTATAACAAAGAGCTGATCGATGGGACAGATGAGATTATCGCCCGTGAGCGTGCGCACCGAGAAGCCCATGAAGCAGTACGTTCAATCTTCGGTTCTGCAGATTCGATTGACCGCTCGGCGGTGCAGCGTTCGCAGAGCGGGCTTGTCAAGGCGTTTACGCCATTCTTTAGCTTCTTTAACGCACAAATGAACGCGGTGTGGGAGAAGTATTATGCAGGGCGTTATGATAAGCACAAGAGCAGCTTTGTCGAGCGTTATTCCGGGTTTGTTCGTTCCTATCTTTTCCGTTTTGTCGCAATGGCCGCAATCGAAACGATGATTCGGCAAAGCCTTGAAGCTGTTTCGGCGGGAAGTGGTGATAAAAAAGATAAAGACGAATGGTATAAGAAATTTTTGAAGCAGTGGGCGGCAAATTCTCTCGGGAGCGTCGCAAGCGGATTCCCGGTGATCAATATGGTTGGCGAGATCGCACAAGGGATGATTACAGGAAAACTGCAACAAGGGCGCAATAGCGGCGTTGTATTCGCGGCCGTTGGGCGACTTACCGACCCAATACAGATGGCGTATTCGCTGCAAAGCGATAAGTCCAAGATTGACGCGATTGATTTTGGCCGCGCGCTGACAAAGGGAATCGCAGGAACGATGTATGCTGTTCCGGATACCTTGACCGATGGCTTCTGGAATACGGCGCGCTTCATGGCCGACAATTACCGTCTCAATAATCCAGATGATCTGCGTGAATTTATCGCAAAGACAATTCTGGATAAGAAACTCAAACAGAAATAGGAGGTATCAACATGACTGTTGAAAATCCGAATGTCAAGAATACGTATGGGGGGAACGGTTCTACAACCGTTTTCCCTTTTACATTTCTGCTCAACTCTGAGGACGTGAATAATGTTGTCGTCACGCTGACCAATGAGGACGGTGCGGAGACGACAACAACAGATTTTGTGTTGTCACTAAGCGATAAGAGCGTGCTCTATCCAAAGAGCGGAGCACAGCCGCTGCCGAACGGGTGGAAGATTACAATCCAGCGTCAAATCCCTTACACTCAAACACTCAATCTGATTAGTCAAGGGACATTCTATGCCGAGGACATAGAGGCGCAGCTTGATCGACAGGAGATGCAGATACAGCAACTCGCAGAGATTGTCGAGCGCACTGTGCGCGTCGCGATCAGCTCTGACATTGACCCTGCCGAGCTGATTGCAAAAATCTTCCAGACGGGTGTTGATGTTGCTGCGCAGCTTCTCGCCGCACAGCAAAGCGCATCTGCGGCGCAGCAGGCCGCACAGAACGCACAGGAAAGCGAAAGCAACGCGTCGCTCGATGTTGTCCTCGCAACCAATGCAAAAAATACCGCAGAGGAACATCGGCGTGCCGCCGAATCCGCCGCGGGCGCAGCGCAAACGGCGCGAACGGAAGCAGAGCAGAGCAGACAGGAAGCCGGCAAAAGTCAAACGGCAAGCGCCGCATCCGAAACGCACGTCAAGGCAATGGAGGAAAATATTACCTCCATGAAACAGCACATCGACGGAATCAACGTCGAAGTAGACAAAGCCGAATCTGCCGCAAAGAGCGCACAGGAGAGCGCGAAAAGTGCAGCCGCCTCCGCAGGGGCCGCGCAAAAAGCCGTCGGCACGTACTCCAAAGCAGATCTGGACAAAAAGTTCCAGGAGCTCGACCAACAGAACGCCTCTAAATTCGTCGTAAAATCCGGCGACACTATGACAGGGGCGCTTACGGTACCTGCTCTGACCGCTACCGGAAAGATCAAAGCCGATGGCGGAGTAGAGGGAAATGCCTCGACGGCATCGGCGCTCAGCACAAATGTCCTGACGTTTGCCAACGGAACAAAAATCTGGGTGGAGTGAGATCATGGCGGAACTGGTAAAAAAACTCAAACTGCAAAATACCAAAGGCGCCGTCGAATCCTGCACGCTCTACTCAACAAAGGAAGAGGCGAACGCGATGGGAGGCGTCCTGCCGCTCCATGTAGACGGCGTGGACTGCTTCGCCGCACTGGGGGCTGTCACCGAAAGCGAAGTGACCAGCGGGCGGCAGGAGAAAAACGGAGTATCGCTTGCCATCCTAAAGCAGGGCGGAATCACGCCGGGGAGTATCACCGTGAAAGGAACGGGAACGTTTACCGTTCCGAAAGGTGTCGCTGTTTTGCAGCTGACATATTTAAACGTAAACCAACAGAAAATCACTAGCCATGTAAAAGTAGAAGCAGGGAAAACGTATGGATACGAATCAAATTATGTATTTGCGGGTCCTGCTGGCGGTCGTATAGTCAAAACAGTGTTTGGTAATTTCACTTTTCAAGCAGGCGGCATACACGGAGAACCAATAGGAAGTGGACCATTACCAATCACCATCGCATGGTCAAACAGCATCAATAAAGAGACGCCCAACGGCACCGCATAAAAGGAGAGCACAATGAACAAATACGCAGAAATCCTATATGGCAAAGTCCGCTCCGTCCACGAAGATGAACGCGACTTTGATACATGGCGAAGCATATTCTCACCCTCTACCTACTGGGTAGACGTTACGGGCGTGGAATGTAAAGTCGGCTATGTTGTCACATTTGACCCCAATATCGGACTTGTCCTTAGTCCTCCAAAAATGGAGGAGCCAAAGGGAGAGGATACGCATCCGACGGAAGAAACAGCCGACGAAGAACGCGTATCCATATTTGAAGCTGTCGCCGCGCAAGAAGTGCGTCTCACAGAAATCGAAGAGGCCCTGCAAGCACTGAAAGGAGGTGAGAAAAAATGAAGAAGTACAGCTATATGATTCCCGTCTATGCATTCCTCGTGCGTCATGAAAAATACGCAATTTCTGAGGAGAGCAAGACGGAAGGACAAAAAGTCGTGCCTGTCATCTATCAAGAGGATGTCGCCCTCTACATTGCGGAGCATGCGGAGAAAGAAGTGTAATCACAGGGAGTAGGGGCGTTACTCCGTCGGAATAGCGCCCCTATGTATAAAGAAACAATTAGGAGGCGCAACGTGGCAAGAGGAGAAATACTGGCCGAGCTCGAGAGCATCAAAGCGCAGATTAAGATCCTTGCGGAAAAACTGCCGATGGGACGCGATCAGCTCTATGCAATCAATGAGCGGATTGCCCGTCTGGAAGAAAGCACAAAGTCCGCGCATCATCGGCTGGACGAATTTAAGCATGACGTCTGTTGGACGATTGGGATGAGTACGACCATCGTCGGCATCTTCGCGTCGATTCTGACGTGGGCGCTCGGAGGAAGGTGAGACGATGCTCAAAGTCTCACAGTGGCTCAGGAAAGGCAAAAAGTACCTGCGCAACATGACCAAAAGTCATGCGGCCATGCGTTACATAGTATGGTATGCGGCGATGCTCGTTATCGGCTGTACCATCTACGTTAGCGCATGGCTCTATGATTGGTATACTGCGCTGCGGCCCGATCTCGTGGAGTTCCGAAATTTTCTCCACGAGATCAGCGGGGCGGCATGGATTGCGGCGATTGGTTTTTTGGCCAAAGCGTTTATTGACCAAAATAACAACGGAATCCCGGACCAATACGAAGAGAAGGAGGACAAGGATAATGGAAAGAGTAAACCTGAAGGACCTGCATCTGACGTATGATGCGGGAAACCTGCAAACGCGCAGAGCAACCGATATGATTGTCCTGCATCACACGGGAAATCCCACGGATGATGATCTATCTGCGGAGGAGATCAACGCATCGCATCAGGCGCAGGGGTGGACGTGTATCGGATATCACTACGTCGTGCGCAAGGACGGTACCGTGGAGCAGGGGCGCCCGCATTGGACGGTTGGAGCGCATGCGTGCGGGGAGAACAGTCATACGATCGGCATTCACGTCTGCGGAAACTTTGAGATCGGCGAACCGACGGATGCGCAGATTGAGAGCACGGCGATGCTGTTGGCCAATGTCTGTACCGACTACGGCTTGCCGATTGACCGCGATCACATCGTCGGGCACAGAGAGCTGATGGGGACGGCGTGCCCCGGAAGGAATCTGTTTTCGCAGATGGATACCATCGTCGGCAAGGCCGCATTTTATGCGGCGCAGTGAGGAGGTGAGCGAAATGCTCCAAAAAGCAAAAGACTTTGTGGCAAAACACAAAACAGCCCTGCTGGTGATCTTGTGTCTCCTGCTTGTCGGAATCGCCTATGCCGTTGGCCGACACTCCGCAGATCAGACGGCGGCGGAAAAACCTACCGTCATGACGCAGGAGCAGACGCAGGACGTTAAGGCTCTGCGGTCGCAGCTCGACATCAGCAAGAGTAACGCGGAGGCTCTGCAACGGCGTCTTGCCGACGTGCAGGCGGGACAGCGTGCGCCGGCGGCTACATACTACGTGCAGGCCCCGACCGTCGAGCGGGCGGCAACGATTGTCGAGCGGCAGATCAAGGAGGACAATCCGACACTGCCGCGCGCGGCGCGTGAGAAAACCGACCGGACTGTGGTCACGCCGATCACAAAAGATGCGGACGGCAAAGACCTGCCGCCGGAAGAGCAGAAAGTCGACGTCTACAAGATCAACCTGCGCAAAGATCATCGCATCAAGGCGGGCGCATCCGTCATCGATGGCAAGGCTCTCATGACTGTCGGCTACGAGCAGGGCCGCTTTGAGGCACTTGCACATTTCGACGGCTCACGCTATAAGGGCGCGACCGTCACATACAATATAATAGAGTGGTAATTCACCGCCCCGGGGCTTCGGCTCTGGGGCTTATTTTTATGTTGACAATATTAAGATAACTGTCTATACTATAAATGTCTCACCCACTCGGGTGAGTGGATTGAAAATTGTGTTTGGATATAATGGAAAAAGCGGAGACCTTTTATAAGGTTTCTGCTTTTTTTCTTTGCCTAGAAATTTTTTGAGAAAATCTAAAATAAACTATTGACATAGTACTATTGCAATGGTACAATGCAATCAAGATAAAGGTCAGGGGCGCAAAGCCCAAGGAATTAAGGGAGGATATCAAAATGGCAAAGTACGATGTCACATATGCCTGTGGGCATACCGAAACAGTCGACCTCTACGGGAAGACCTCGGAGAGGGAACGGAAAATCGAATGGATGGAAAACAACTGTGCCTGCCCCTCCTGCTACAAGGCGGAGCAGGCGGTAAAAGCTTTGGAGTGCGCAGAGGCTTATGACCTCCCCGAGCTCACAGGATCCCCAAAGCAGATCACCTGGGCAGAAACTCTCCGGGGTAAAGTCTTCCAGGAGCTAGAGGAGCTCGAGCAGACGGCCGGAAAGAAGGCCGATGCAACCGAAGAAGTCGAGTTTCTTGACTGGCTGAAAGGCCAGACGGAAGCAAGGTTCTGGATCGACAATAGGAACACCTCGATTCTATTCCTCGCAAAGAAATGGAAGAGTAAGAAGGAAGAGACGAAGCTGGAAGGTACGCCAAAGCAGGTTGCCTGGGCGGAAAAGCTTCGTGAGGAGCTTACCCGCGCTGTCGAAGAGAATATGGGGCAGGACTGGTTCGGCCTCAACGCCCTTGACCTTGAAACATCGGCGGCAACAATCATCAGCTATCACACCGATTACAGGGGACGTTTCGATGAGCTCCTGAGGGTGCTGGCAGATCGGGCAAAAGGGATGTAATAGGAGGAGAGCAATGAAGCAGATGCCCTCACCGTATTCCGGTTAGGAGGTGTTATTTTGGGCTGGGTTGAGAATAAAATCGAACGTACTAAAGCCTATAACAAGGCAAACTACGAACAGATAAAAATGCAGGTCCCGAAAGGGACAAAAGAGAAGATCAAGGCGGCTGCGGAGGCCGCAGGGAAGTCAATGACCTCCTACATCATGGAGGCGGTCAACGAAAAAATGAATAAGTAAAACAAATAACCGGAGCACTGCATTATACAGCGCTCCGGTTATTTTTGCTGACAGATCAAGCCTCAATCGGTACTGGTATCAGTTTGTTTCTAAATATGATGACGCGATCAAGGCGGCTCTCCCAAAATAATTTTCTTTCTGATTTATCCATGTTGCCATAGCCGGTGGCCACGGCATCAATGCTCTCCAATAACATCGCTTCGATGCGATCCTCTCGCCAATACACGTTATACTGGCAATTGCTGTGCGTATATGATCGGCACACATAATATATGCGTATACATGTCTTTTGGCGATGGTATCTCGGCGTAAGTCCACGTCCGCATTTAGGGCATTGTAAGAGACGGCTAAAGAGATATACGTTGTCCGTTCGTGGGCGTTGGGTGCGTCCCTCGAACACCTCTTGCACCTGCGCGAAAAGCCCCTCATCGATCAGCGCTGGGCAAAAATTTTTGATACCATAATACTCGCCGATGTAGATGCGATTTTGAAGAGTGCGCCCGACGGCTCCCTCCGTTTTCGCATATCGGTATTTTTCCCACAGCATCCGGTATGTTCGGAGTACAGAATGGCATTCTACGAAGTACTCAAACATATCTTGTATCATGGGAACCTTTTTCCTGTCGATTAAAATGGTTTTTTTCTTGCCGATTTTGTATCCGTCAGGTATGTGGCCAGTGATAACCTTTCCTCGACGTAAGAGTCCTTGCTGCACATATTTGACGCGATCGCTTGTTTGGTCACTTTCGTGCTGTGCGATCGACAGCTTAAGGTTGACCATGAGGCGCCCAGTTGTGGTTGTAGTGTTGTATATGTTTTCCTGCGAGCACTCCCACTCAACATGATGCGCGTCAAGGATTTCTTGCACTTTGTAGTAATCGGCGACATTCCGAAACCATCTATCAAGGCACTTAAATACGATTATATCGATACTGCCCGCTTTTACATCCCTCAGCAGCCGTTGTAAACCTTTGCGGAGATGGGGCGTTTTGCGGGCACTGATCCCCTCGTCTGCATAGACAGCTATAACATCGTAACCGTGTTTCTCTGCATGTTGCCGTAAATCATGCTCTTGTTCTGCGAGAGAGTAGCCGTGTCGCGCCTGCTCCTCAGTTGACACACGGATATAGAGCGCGGCTCTCTTTTGGATGTTCATAATTATCCCTTCCAATATCGTCTACAATTTGCCTACAAAATACCATGATTCGCCTTCTGTAGTATTGTTTCATCTTTGCGCAAAAAGATGGATGTTATTCTTGCGAAGCTTTGACACTATTACTTCTGCAGATACATCGTACGATTTGGAATATCACTCCTTTGCGCGAACGAATATTGAATGTTATAATGGTGAAAGTTCATAAAATTGGAAGTGATTGATTTTGCTTAACGATATACAGATCGGACGCTATCTGCCTGGAGATTCGTTCCTGCACCGCATGGATCCGCGCGTGAAGATTGTCCTGCTCTTTTTCTTTTTGCTGCTGATCTTCTTTGTCGAGAATGCGGCCGGCTTTGCCGCGCTCGCATGCGCTGTCGCACTTCTCATGGTGTTCTCGCGGGTTCCGCTCATGATGCAGCTGCGCTCGATCCGTCCGATTCTCTGGATCGTGCTCTTCACCTTCGCTGTGCATCTTTTTATGACGCCGGGCACGGAGGCGTTCCGGATCGGATTCCTCACAGCGACGTGGGAGGGGATTGTGCGCGGCGCATACATTGGACTGCGCCTTATTCTGCTGATCCTTCTCAGCACGCTGTTGACGCTGACGACGAGTCCTCTGCGTCTGACCGACGGCCTCGAGGCGCTGCTCTCTCCGCTGCGGCGTGTGGGTGTGCCGGTAAATGAACTTGCGATGATGATGACGATTGCTCTGCGCTTTGTACCGACACTACTCGAGGAACTCGACCGCATTATGAAGGCGCAGAAGGCGCGCGGGGTGGACTTTGAACGCGGAAATATCATGCAGCGCCTGCGTGCGATTGTGCCGGTTCTTGTGCCGCTTTTTCTCTCGGCGTTTCGCCGTGCGGACGAACTCGCGCTCGCGATGGAGGCGCGCTGCTATCGCGGCGGCGAAGGACGTACGCAGATGAAGGAACTCCGCACGGGCCGGCTGGACTATGCGGCGATCGGCATATTCTTTCTCGGAGCGGCGGGGATCTGCGCCGTGAGTTTCGGAGGGCTGACCCTTGCGCCTTGAAAATGTGGAACTGATGAAGCGGCGCGCGCGCAATCTCGCGTTGAAAGTTGCCTATGACGGAACGCGCTATCATGGCTTTCAGCGGCAGTCACCGCCTGTTGTTGCCGTGCAGAACGCCCTCGAGGCAGCACTCACGGAGGTATGCGGGGAGACAGTGGAGCTTGCCGCTGCCGGCCGCACGGACGCGGGTGTGCATGCCTGCGGGCAGGTGGTGAATTTCTTTACGGACGGACGCATCCCGACGGAACGTCTGCCGCGTGCGGTGAACGGACTCCTGCCACCGGATATTGCCGTTACGGATGCATGGGAGGCGGCGCGTGATTTCAGCGCGCGGCACAGCGCGAAGGGTAAGGCATATGTCTATCGCATGGAGCAATGCACAGTGCCGAATCCCTTCACGCGCAATTATGCGTGGCAGATCTTTCGTCCACTTGATGTCGAGGCGATGCGTGCGGCACTTGCCATGCTTGTGGGGACGCATAATTATAGTTCCTTTCGTGCGGCGGGCGGCACCCCAATGTCGCCTGTGCGCACAATCGATGAGATACGGCTGGAGGATGAGGGAGAAGGCCGCCTGTCATGCTATCTGCATGGGAACGGATTCCTCTACCATATGGTGCGCAATATCGTGAGCACGGTCGTCAGTGTGGGGCAGGAGCGCATCTCTGTGGGACGTTTCGCGGAGATTTTTGCTGCGCGCGACCGTCGTCTTGCGAGTCCGACGGCGCCTGCCTGCGGACTCTATCTCCTTCACGTGGACTATGATGCGGCGCCGCAAAAATCGGCGGATTAAAGGGAGGACGGCATGGAGCAGGAAGCACTGCAGCGTCTGGTGACGGAAGCTGCACGCGAGGTGCGGCGCGGTACATCTGAGGACGGTGTCCGCGGCAGTCACGTCCTTACATTGGTCAATGTTATTCTGGATACGGCGCTGGAAGAAGAGGCGACCGATATTCACCTCGAGCCCATGGGCGGTCGGCTGCGCATCCGCATGCGTGTGGACGGACTGCTGCAGGAGAATCCCGTGCAGTTCCCGGCGGAGCTTGCGCCGGTGATCATTGCGCGGCTGAAAGTAATGGCGGGCATCGATACGGCAAAGCGCAATCGCCCGCAGGATGGACAGATCCGCTATGTGCACGGCGGGCGCACGATCGATATGCGTGCGGCCGTGCTGCCTGTAGTGGACGGGGAGCGTATGGTCGTGCGAATCATGGACGCGGCGGAGCGTTTTCTCGGCTGTGCGGAACTCGGTTTTACACCGCGCAATCAGGAGATCTTCGAGCAGCTGATTCGTCGGCCGACGGGGCTGCTGCTCCTCTGCGGCCCGATGAACTCGGGCAAGACGACAACGCTCTATGCGGCGCTCTCGGCGCTGAATGATCCAAGCTGTCATATCATGACGCTTGAGGACCCGGTAGAGCGGCGCATTGAGGGCATCAGTCAGTTTCAGGTGCATCCGGAGGCGGGGCTGACCTTTGTTGCGGGACTGCGTGCGGCGCTCCGACAGGATGCGCAGAAGATCCTGCTTGGGGAGATCCGCGATCGGGAGACCGCGGAGATGGCCGTGCGCATTGCGCTCACAGGACATGCGCTCTTTTCAACGCTGCATACGGAGGATACGGTTTCGGCGGTCTTTCGCATGATCGAGATGGGCGTGCCTCCCTATTTGCTCGCGGCGACACTCTCGGGCGTGATTGCCCAGCGGCTCGTACGGCGCGTGTGTACGCACTGCCGAGAAGACTATATCGTGCTGCCGGGATCGCGCGAGGCAATCCGGCTTGGCGCGGACTATCATGAGGGGATGACTCTCGTGCGCGGGCACGGATGCGCACTTTGTCATGGGAGCGGATATCACGGGCGGATGGCGATCCATGAGGTGCTCCTCGTATCGGAGCGGATACGGGAGGCAATCCTATGCGGGAACAATAGGGACGCGCTGCGCAGAGCTGCGGAGGCGGACAGCGTGGAGACTCTGTGGCAGGACGGCATAGCAAAGGCGTGTGCCGGAGAGACGACGTTGGAGGAGGTAGAGAGAGCGCTCTATGGATGAGAAAGGAAAGTGGAAGGAGCTCCTTCAGCATATGATTGCGGCCGAGGCATCCGATCTCCATGCGGCGCCGGGGCAGTGCGTTCGGATACGCAGAGACGGGGCTCTTGTATCGGATGCATTCGTTCCGAGTGCTTCTTTTATGGATGCGCTGCTGGGCGAGATGATCTCGGAGGGCCGCCGTGCGATCCTCCCTGGACATGATGTTGATTTTTCGTGGACATATGCAGGCCGTCGCTTTCGCGGGAATGCCTACCATATGGAGAATGGGATCGGACTGGCTCTGCGCCTCCTGCCTGCACGCATCATGACGCCGGATGAGATCGGCATGCCGGATGCGCTGCGCTCCATCGCTGACGTGCGGGACGGTCTGGTGCTTGTCTGCGGACCGACGGGCGCGGGTAAGACGACGACGCTCGCGTCGTTGATCGAGGTCATCAATCAGACACGGCGTGTGCATATCATTACGCTTGAGGATCCGATCGAATATATTTTTTTGCCCGCATCCGCGTTTATCAGTCAACGGGAGCTGGGGCGCGATTTTTCTTCCTTTCCGGATGCTGTACGCTCCGCTCTGCGTGAGGATCCCGACATCCTGCTCGCCGGCGAGATACGAGACCGTGCGACGATGGAAGCGGCGCTCATGGCGGCGGCGACAGGCATACTCGTACTCGGTACGCTCCATACGCGCAGTGCGGCGCAGGCAGCGATGCGCGTGGAGAGTATGTTCCCGGCAGATGTGCGGGATGCCGTGCGTGCGCAGTTCGCCGATGCCGTGACGGGGATCTTTGCGCAGCGGCTTCTTCCGCGTGTGGGCGGAGGCCGCGCTGCTGCGTTCGAGGTGCTTCGTGCCGTGCCGGCGGTGCGCAATATTGTGCGGAATGGGCAGTACAGCCAACTTTCCTCTGTGATGATGAGCGGCGCGGAGCAGGGGATGCAGACGTCTGAGATGGCGGAGGCGATGCTGCGCTCGAAGGGCATTATCGTATGAGGACATTCTCCTACCGTGCCCGCACGACGGACGGAGCAGAGGTGCGCGGGCATCTTGCGGCCGAGAGTGCGCCCGCGGCAGTGCGGGCGCTTGCGGCGCAGGGCAGAATGGTCGTACGTCTTGAGGAACGGAGGGAATTTCATCTGCCGTCGTTCCTGCGTATGCGCAGCAACATCACGGCGGAGGAGAGGATTGCATTCTTTCATGAATCGGCGGCTCTTCTCCAGGCAGGCATGCCTGTCCATGAGGCGCTTGCACGTCTCGCGGAAGCGGCGAAGGCTTCCTCGGTTGCCTATGGAAAACTTGTCGCGGAGCTGCATCGGTTGGTGACGCGCGGAACGGCGCTGTCGCAGGCGATGGAGATGCATCCGCAGGCGTTCGCGCCGAGTGTTGTCGGCATGGTGCGCGCGGCGGAGGAGAGCGGTACGCTCGATGTGATCCTGCGGGAGACGGCCGAATTTCTTACAGAAGGCCATGTTATGCGCGAATCTTTGCGGAGTGCGCTTGCTTATCCTCTCTTTTTGCTCGCTGCGGCGACGGCATCGCTGCTGCTCATGACAATATTCGTTCTGCCGATCTTCGCTGCGCTCCTGCGCGATCTGCGCGCCGAAGTACCTCTGCCTACGCAGCTGCTCCTCACGCTCTCTGATATTGCTGCTGCAGAGCCTTATCTCATTCCTCTCAGCATTGCCGTGGTTTTGGCCGCCGCTGCAGCGCTGCTGCGCATGCCGAAGGTGCGGCTTCGCATGGATGAGCTGCTCCTGCGCATTCCCGTACTCGGTACATTCATATGTCTTGCGGAGTGGCGCATGATCCTGCGTACGCTTGCCATTCTCATGCGCAGCGGGATTCGTCTGGATCGTGCTGTGAGCCTTGCGCGTTCCGTCACACAGAACCGTGCGCTTTCGCATCGCCTTGTACAGATCGAGCGGGGACTCCTGCAGGGGCGGACGTTTGCGCAGACGACGGCGCGGGATCCGTATCTGCCGATCCTTGTGCGCGGCATGCTTGCGGCGGGGGATGCCGCGGGCGATCTCGAACGCCTGCTCTGGCAGACGGCGGACTATTGTCAGCGCAGATCGGCGCAGTACGCAGCGCGTATGGAAGCGCTTGCCGAACCCGTGATGACCGTCTTTATCGCGGCTGTGATCTTCTTTGCCGTGCTTTCTTTCCTGCTGCCCGTCTTTGACGCAATGGATGCGTTGATGTAAGGGACATCAAAAAAACGGCCGCACATCGCAGTGATGTGCGGCCGGCCTTTTATGCCGTCTGTTATTTTCCTGCAAAGGCGAATTTCTGACCCTGTGAGAGCGGAGGAACGGCGCCTCCTTCCAGTTCGATCTGCCCCGGCATTGATCCCTTTGCATTGAAGAGGAGGGTGCAGTGTCCGCTCTCGCGGATCGTGTCGTTCACGTTCTCTCCAATGCGTGTGACCTTGTATTTCTGCTTTCCGAGCGAGAACGTGTCGCCGACGGCAATATCTCCCTTGAGTTCGCCGGGCGTATGCTCGACAACCATCTCGGCGAGGTTCGGATGAGCGCCTTCATCGAGCAGAATAACACTGTTGTTGGTCTCGAGGAACTTGCGCGCCAACTTGCCGATAGCCGTGACGGTACCCTCATACTTTACATTCATATATGATTCCTCCCCAGGTGCTCCGGATTTATGAATTTCCCTTAACCATTCTATCACATGGTTTTCGCGTTGTAAAATCTTTTCACCGGCCGTGCGCATTGACAACAGAAAAGGAAATTAGTACACTTTTATTTAGAAGAAATCGGATCGTGCGAAGACTCAATGTGCGTTCTGACCATCTTTCTGCATATATTTTCGTCAACATCGTCAGTTTTCTCACTGCGTCTGGTCTGATCTTCGTCTTCTTTCGTCCTGAGGAGTGAGCACTGTGGAGAATTTTGACAAGAGAGCAATTGACGCCCGCCTTGCGGAGGGCTTTCCCTTCACGCACCGCTGGCACAACCGCTTTCATCTGGAGATGCCTTTTGGCCTCATCAACGACCCGAACGGGCTGACCTACTACGACGGCACCTACCATATTTTTTACCAGTGGAATCCCTTTGGCTGTGCGCATAAGAATAAGTCGTGGGCGCATACGAAGACGCGGGATTTCTGCACCTATACCGTTCCGCATCTGGCGCTCTGGCCGACGGATGAACATGACAAGGACGGCTGCTACTCGGGCTGCGCCGCAGAGGAGGAAGGGCGCCTGCGTGTTCTCTACACATGCAATGCGAAGGATGAAGCAGGCAATCGGAGTTCCGCACAGCGTTTCGGCACCTATACGAAGGCAGCGGGCGCAGTGAAGAAGGAAGAGATCATTATCGACGGCCCTCCTCCGGGCTTTACGGCACATTTTCGCGACCCCTATCTCTTTGACTGGCGCGGCACCCGTCACCTTGTCATCGGCGCACAGACAGAGGAGAAGCGCGGCTGTGTGCTTGTCTACCGGGAGGCGGCGGACGGCTGGATGTTCCTCGGGGAATTCCGGACGCAGCTGAAGGATTTCGGCTATATGTGGGAGTGCCCGAACCTGCTCTCCTTCGGCGATTATGATGCACTCGCATTCTGCCCGCAGGGGGTGGAGGCGCGTGCATACGACCGACAGAACGTCTATCAGGCAGGGTATATCGTGGGACATGCCTCTATGGACGCGATGGAGATGCTCATGCACGGGCGCTTCAAGGAGCTCGACCATGGCTTTGACTTCTATGCGCCGCAGATTCTGACGCACGAGGGACGGCATATCCTGATCGGCTGGATGGGGATGCCGGACCGCGAGGAGGAATACCCGACCCGGGAGGAGGGCTGGATGCATAGCCTGACTTTGCCGCGCGTGCTGACGCTCCGGCAGGGGCATATATTCTCCGAGCCGGCGCATGAGCTGAAGGCCCTGCGCCACCGCGAGACGGAGCGCGCGCTTGAGGCGGAGGGAGAGAACTCGTTCAGTACGACGCTCTATGACCTTACGGAGATCATCCTTGATCTGACGATAGGGGATGCGTATACCATCTCTGTGGAACTGGTCTTTGGGCTTGAAAAGCTGGTCCTGCGCTACAACCGGCTGGAACAGGTCATGACCATTGACCGCAGCGGCATGAAGCTTGGCGGACGCGGCACGCGCACCTTCAAACTCTATGCCGAGCATACGCTGTCCCTGCGCATGTACGTCGATCACAGCGCCGTGGAGGTGTTCTTCCAGCACGGGGAGGAGGCAGCGGCGATTGCCGTCTTCCCGGAGAAGAACATCCGCCCGATGCTGCGCATCTTCTCCGATGTGGATATGACAGCACTCTCAGGTGTGCTCTGGGAGCTTGAACCGTTTCACTACGAGAGAATATCATAACAATAAAAGAAGCGGCTGCACCGTTGATGTGCAGCCGCTTCTTTGCGTGTGGTGTCAATGTGTATGATGGCTGTCCTTCAGAATGCCGACGATTGCCTTCTGCACGACGTCGAGTACATCCTGAAGCAGCGCATTGTACATCTCGCCGCCGTCGACAACGCCGCGGCCGTTTTCCGTGAGGAAGAATTTTTTCGGATGCTCTGATGATGCATATGCTTCATCAAATTTTGCCTTGACCAATGCTTCAAAATCCATGAAAAGTCCTCCTTCATACAATAAACAGTGCCTATATTATAGCATATTTTTCAGATGCTGTCCCAACCTTATACAGCTTTTTCTCAGCATGCTCAGGGGATGGGCATACAGTTGGCGAGCCAGGGAAGACCCCATGCGCGGCAATCCAGCCGCAGATCCTCGAGTGGGGCAATGAGCGGCGCAAAGGCGAGGCGCAGTTTGAAGCGGCTCAGGGTATGCATGTTTGCGCCGAAGATCGGGATGCGGTCCATTTGATAGACGCCTTCGGACGGCGTGGAGAGGCCGTAGTGAACGGTGAAGCCGCCCCGATATCCGGCCGCGCGTGTGATCTCCTCGATCTCTGCGTTGACGCGGCCGCCGGGATAGGCGATGTAGTGCATGTCATAGCCGAGCTTCTCGGAGAGCAGATCATGCGAGTCTGCAATCTCGTGACGCAGGTCATCGATGGATGTAAGTTCTGCCAGATTTGCATGCGTCATCGTGTGGCTTTCGAAGCGGATCAGCCCGGACTCTTTCATCTCCGCAATCTGATCCCATGTCAGATAGTTCGGGTAGGTGTTCGTGAAATCGTAGATGAGGAAGATGGTCGCTTTGAATCCGTACTTCTTCAGAATAGGGTAGGCGTTCTCATAGTTGTCGGCATAGCCGTCATCGAACGTAATAATGACCGGTTTTTCCGGCAGCGGCGTTCCGTGCTCATAGGCGTCCATCATCTCGTCGATGGTGATCGTCGTGTATCCCTCGGCAGCAAGATAGGCCATCTGCGCCTCGAACTGGTCCGTCCACAGGGTGAGCGGGTTTCCGTCCTTATCCTCGACCTGATGATAGTTGAGGACCGGAACGCCGGGGGCAGAAGCCATCCCGACAAAGACTGCTGCGGCAAGGAGCCCGAACACGCAGAGGAGGATCAATATGAGCCGCTTAGGATAGAATTTCAATTAAATTACCTTCTTTTTAGAATCCATACCGCGACCAGTGTAGCCGATACCTCGCCTTATGTCAAGCACTCTGCATGTGCCGGTTCGGCAGGAAAAAGCTTTGATAAAAATACATTTTCGGTCTATAATACGAGAGGTAAAGCATCTATGAAAGGAAGAGGAATGAACCGAAACGAGCTATGCTGGTGCGGCAGCGGAAAGAAATATAAAAAGTGCCATGAAGACTTTGACGATCGTATTGCATCCATCCGGTACGATGTGCTGAAGGGGCAGGTGCGCCCGCCGCGCAAGATCATCAACAACGCTGCGGACATCGAGGGGATCCGCCGGGCCGCGGTCATCAACGACGGCGTGCTCGATCTCATGGAGACGCTTGTGCGCCCCGGCACCGATACGGAGTCACTTGACCGCGCGGCACATGACTACATCGTTGAGAGAGGCGGCATTCCGGCCTGCCTCGGGTTCGAGGGGTTCCCGAAGAGCATCTGCACATCAATCAACAATGTGGTCTGCCACGGGATTCCGTCAAAGAAGGATGTCCTCAAAGAGGGGGATATTGTCAACGTCGACTCCACCGTGATTGTTGACGGCTACTATGCGGATGCTTCCCGTATGTATCTCGTGGGAAAGGTGCCCGCGGCGGCGGAGCGTCTCGTGCAGGTGACGAAGGAGTGCATGGAGCGCGGCATTGCGGCGGCGCGTCCGTGGCACTTCCTCGGTGACGTGAGTGCAGCGTGCGGCGACTGGGCGCATGCGAACGGCTACTCCGTTGTCACCGCCCTCGGCGGGCACGGCGTCGGCAAGGACTTCCACATGGAACCGTTTGTTCCGCACGAAGGCGAGGCGGGCACGGGGATGCTTATGGTGCCCGGCATGGTATTTACGGTCGAGCCCATGATCAACGCAGGCGATTATGATGTGACGGTGGACGCGGAGGACGGATGGACGGTGCGGACAAAGGACCGCAGCTTGTCAGCGCAGTGGGAAAAGACCATCCTCATCACGGAGACCGGCGCAGAGGTGCTCTCATCATGATGAAATTTGATGCGCTCGGCGTCTCGGAGGTGCTGACAGCGCTTCTCCAAAGACAGGGCATTACGGAGCCGACCCCCGTGCAGGAGCAGGCGATCCCGCCGATGCGCGCAGGACGGGATGTGATCGCGCAGGCACAGACTGGTACGGGCAAGACACTCTCGTTCCTCCTGCCGCTGCTTGAGAAGATCAAGCCGCAGGGAACGGTAGCACAGGCACTGGTCATCGCACCGACGCGCGAACTTGCGATCCAGATTGCCCGTGTGGCGGAACCGCTTGGAGAGCCGCTCGGCATCGGGACGATCGTCATCTACGGAGGTGCGGATATCGAGCGGCAGAAGGAGAAGCTGCGCCGCCGCCCGCAGCTCGTCATCGGCACGCCCGGCCGCCTGCTCGACCATGTGCGGCGCGGCACGCTTGCACTCGGCAGCGTGAACAAAATCGTTCTTGATGAGGCGGATGAAATGCTCAAGATGGGCTTCATTGAGGACGTGGAAAGCCTTCTTGGCTGTGCGGCACAGGACTATCAGCTCGCGCTTTTCTCAGCGACAATGCCTGAGCGCATCGTGCGCCTTACGAAGAAATTTATGACGAACCCGGCGCACATCCTCATTGAAGGGGAGACGACGACGCTCGCCTCCATTGAGCAGATTGCACTCTCGGTGAGTGAGGGGGAAAAGATCGACCGCCTCTGTGCCTCCATCAATGAGGAGGCGCCCTATCTCGCAATGGTGTTCTGCGCAACGAAGGAGCGTACGCATACCGTCATGATGGAGCTTGCCCGCCGCGGCTATCTTGTCGATGCGCTCAGCGGCGACCTCACGCAGACGCAGCGGGCATTCGTCCTGCGCAGGTTCCGTGAGGCAAAGCTGCAGATTCTCTGTGCGACCGACATTGCCGCGCGCGGCCTCGACATCGAGGGCGTGACCCACGTCTACAACTATGATTTGCCGCCGACCGTGACAGACTACATCCACCGCATCGGCCGTACGGGGCGTGCCGGGGCGCAGGGGAAGGCGATCACGCTTGTCGCGGCGCATCAGCACGAGAAACTGCGCAAGATGGAGGCCGCGCTCAAGGAACGTTTGCGCCGCACGGCGGCGAAGAAGAAGCCGCGCTCGGAAACGTGCACCGAGAAGCCGCGAAACGGGGCCCCCCGTCCGCCTCGTGCATCTCAGACAAGGGGACGGAAAAAATTCGCGAAATCCCATACGCACGGAAGGAAGGCGGGAAAGACTGTCACAAACCTCGGACGACGCAGCAGAAAACGTCCTTGAATCCGTACCTGCGGAAAACTGTCACCATGAATGACGGCCCTATGCGGAACCAAAATTTTTCACAGAGAAGGAAAACATTCCACCTCGTCGAATTTATATAAAGTACAGACAATTCCAAAAAGGAGGCGGATTTCATGATTGGTATCAAGAATGTGATTGCGATTATCTGCGGAGGCGGCCCCGCGCCCGGCATCAACAGCGTTATCTCCGCAGTTACCAGTGAGGCGACGCGCCATGGCTGGGATGTACTCGGCATTTACGACGGATTCTCGCGGCTCGCGCGCGGTGAGAAGAACTATGTGCGCCTCGAGACGGCGAGCATCAGCCGCATCCATCTGACCGGAGGCTGCATCCTCAAGATGTCGCGTTTTAATCCGACGAAGAAGGAATCCGATCTCCGTACCGTCGTCGAGACGCTTACGGAACTCGGCGTTACCCATGTCGTTACCATCGGCGGCGACGATACCGCGTTCAGCTCGATGGCCGTCTCCGAATATGCGCGCAAGATGGGACGCACGATCAATGTTGTACACGTCCCTAAGACCATCGACAACGATCTGCCGCTGCCTGAGGGCGTGCCGACCTTCGGCTTCGAGACAGCGCGTGCATTCGGTACGATGGAGATCGAAAATCTCATGGAGGACGCGAGTACGACGAACAACCGCTGGTACTTCACCATCGCGATGGGGCGCACGGCAGGCCATCTTGCGCTTGGCATGGGCCGCAGCGCGGGCGCAGCGATCACCGTCATCCCTGAGGAGTTCGCACAGGATAAGATCCCGCTCCAGCAGGTTGTCGACGTCATCACCGGCTCCATTGTGAAGCGCTATCTTACGGGCCGCAACTACGGCGTCGCCGTTATCGCCGAGGGCGTCATTGAAAAGATCGCGGAGGAGGATTTCGCAAAGCTCGGCAGTGTCGTTACCGATGAGCACGGACACATTCGTTACAGCGAGCTGGACTTCGGCGAGATCCTCAAGCAGGCAGTGCTCGCCGAGACGAAGAAGCTCGGCATTGCCCTCACCATCATTGACAAGGAGATCGGCTACGAACTGCGCTGCACGGCTCCGATCGCATACGACATTGACTATTGCCGCTCGCTTGGCTACTCTGCCGTGAAGTTCCTGATGAGCGGCGACTCAGGCGCGATCATCACCATCCAGGACAACCAGGCTGTGCCGATGCGGTTCGATGAGATCCGTGACCCAGAGACGGGCAAGACGAAGGTGCGCAAGGTCAACATCGATTCCGTACACTACCGCATTGCGCGCGGCTTTATGATGCGCATTGAGAAGGGCGACCTCGACGATCCGGGGCTTGCAAACGCCTACCGCATGACGCCCGAGGAGTTCAAAGAGCGCTATGCATATCTCTTCGACGGTGATGCGGAGGAGTAACACTTATTCTTTTGAAAGAAACCGATGGAGCAGAAAAATTCTGCTCCATTTTTTATTTTAGGTATTGACGGGCGCAGCCCTATGCCGTATAATATCGTCTTGTTAGCGCAATGCGCAAGCACCTGTCCGAGCGGCAGAAATATCGCGGGGTGGAGCAGTCGGTAGCTCGTCGGGCTCATAACCCGAAGGTCACAGGTT
>ERZ773043.80-NODE-80-length-47464-cov-5.751840_pt1 | contig 47464 bp, 39 predicted proteins | sample MGYA00580636_ERZ773043 | MGnify/ENA primary metagenome ERZ773043 (study PRJEB29015, sample SAMEA2737992) | human oral metagenome | biome: human oral; feature: human-associated habitat; material: dental | place: China | collected 2065 ...
GCAACCTTGCCAAGGTTGAGGTCGCGAGTTCGAGACTCGTTTCCCGCTCCAGGTTATTGGGGGAAAGCGCCAAAGCGCTTTCCCCTTTGTTTTTTGCCGGTTCTCGTATCCGCTATACTTTTTATTCTTTTGATGGTTGTGTATCTGCGCGATTTTTTCTGAAAGCAATAGCAATTTGGGCTTGATCGAGTGATTTTATGAAACTGAAAATGGCGGAAAAATCCCTGTTTGCTTATCTGCTCCGCTCGCCGTGGTGGGTCAGTATTCTTGCTGCGTGCGGTATCGGGCTACTGGGCAAGATTATGTTTCATGGGGACTATTTTTCCTATGCCTTAACATTGACCTTGCCTTTTGTCGTGATTGCCATGATTGTCGCGTGGCGGCAAAAAGACGTGCCCAGCCAGTCACGCGTAAACGATACGGTTGAGGCGGTGATAGCGATGTCTTGGCGCGAATTTTCAGCTCTCATGGAGCAGGCATTCCGGCGCGACGGGTTTGAAGTTAGGCGTATAAATGGCGCGGCGGATTTTCTCCTGACCAAGGAAGGGCGTGACTCGCTGGTGTGCTGCAAGCGCTGGAAGGCTGCCAGCCAGGGCATAGAGCCGCTGCGTGCCTTAGTGGCAGCGCAAGAGGCGCAGGAGGCACGCGAAGCCCTTTACGTTTCCGTGATTGACCTGAGCGATAAGGCCCGGCAGTTTGCCAGGGATAACCGGATTGCCTTGATGCTTGCGCCGCAGCTGACCCGGTTGTTGCGCTTGCCGAAAAAATCCCTGCCGCGCACGCCGATCGGCACCAAATAACGGGCGTGCCGGAACGGCGAGCAGGCCACTGACGCTGCGTGTCATAATGGTTTGCTTGTGAGTGCCGTATTACATACAGGCGTCCTGGCCAAGGAGACAGCGATGAATGAACAGTTACGAATGATCGACCACCTCAAAGAAAATATGCTGGACAAGGCAATCGGGTTCGGGCCAAAACTGTTTGTCGCGCTTGTCATCCTTGTGCTGGGTTACATGGTCAGTGGCTGGGTGATGCGCCTGTGCGATCGGGTTTTGCAGCGCTTTCATCTTGAACCGCCCGTGCGCTTGTTATTACTGCGTATCGCACAATTATGCGTGTTGTCGCTGTTCGTCATCATTGCTTTACAGAATCTCGGTGTCGAGCTTTTGCCTCTCGTTGCCGGGCTTGGCGTGGCAGGGGCAGGCATTGCTCTGGCCATGCAAGGCGTGCTCAGCAATGTGGCGGCTGGCTTGATTATTATCTTTACTCAGCCGTTCCATGTCGGTGATTATCTTTCTATCAACAATGAGGAAGGCGAGGTTCTCGATATTACGCTGTTCAATACGACGCTGGGCCATCCCGACCGTTCTCGCGTCATCATTCCGAATCGTAAGATCGTAGGAGAAATCCTGCATAACTACGGCAAGATCCGCCAGCTCAACCTCCTAGTGCGTGTGGCCTATGGTACGGATCTGGCACTGGCGTTCAGTCTGATCGAGAGCGTCTTGCAAGCCAATCCGCGCGTTCTGGCAGAACCCAAGCCGGTGCTGGGCGTCAGCCAGTTCTTTGATTCAGGCGTAGCTATTAATGTTAATCCTTGGGTAAATGTACCGGACTATGTGCCGTCGATCGCCGAAGTAAATCGGGCGATTCTTGAATCTTTTCGTGAGCACGGTATCGCGATCTCTCTTCCGCAGCGTGAAATTCGCATACTGACTTCGGCTGCCTGAGCATGGCTTGCTAGCGTAATGGCGCTAGCTACTCGCCTGTGATTCAAAACATACTTTGTTTGCGCAGTTTGCTGCATGATGCTTCGATATACCTCCTTGCATGCGGATGTTTTTATTGAAAAAACGCTTCCTGAAGAAAGAATTAAGATAAAATCGCTGCTTTCGTTTTATCGGCCGATTTGATCGGCAAAATTTATTGCTTTTTTGCTTTTGGAATTTATTTTGGTTTGTTTTAATTTCATTCTTTTACGCGTGGATTGATATATGGCAAATAAACTGGTTTACTTATTTGGCGCATCGCAGACAGATGGCGCCGCCGACATGAAAAATACGCTGGGCGGTAAGGGCGCCAACTTGGCGGAAATGTGCCGTCTGGGCATTTCGGTTCCGCCGGGATTTACGATCTGTACAGAGGCTTGTAACGTCTATACCGAAAAAGGCGGTGAGACTGTTCGCCAGATGATTGAGGCTGAAGTCAGACAAGGTATTGCCTTCATCGAAAAAGAAATGGGCAAAAAATTTGGCGACGCCAACGATCCGCTGCTGGTTTCCGTGCGTTCCGGCGCACGTGCTTCAATGCCCGGCATGATGGACACTATCCTCAACCTTGGGCTCAACGATGAAGCCGTCAACGGTCTGGCAAAAAAATCGGGCAACGAGCGTTTTGCCTGGGATTCCTATCGCCGTTTCATTCAGATGTACGGCGACGTCGTTATGGGACTCAAGCCCGAGAAAAAGGAAGATCACGACCCGTTTGAAGTCATCATCGACAAGATTAAGGAAAAGAAGGGCGTCGAACTCGATACCCAGCTGGGTGTTGATGATCTAAAACATATGGTCGATGAATTCAAAGCGCTGGTGCGCAATCGCCTCGGCCGTGACTTCCCGAACGATCCTTGGGAGCAGTTGTGGGGCGCCATCATGGCCGTCTTCCAGAGCTGGAACAACGACCGTGCCATTTTCTACCGTAGGATGAATGAAATCCCCGATGCCTGGGGCACCGCCGTCAACGTACAGTCGATGGTGTTCGGTAACCTGGGCGAGACAAGTGGCACGGGGGTCGCCTTTACGCGCGACGCGGCAACGGGCGAAGACGTGTTCAACGGCGAATTCCTAATCAATGCGCAGGGCGAAGACGTCGTGGCCGGCATCCGCACGCCGCAACAGATCACCCTGGAAGGTTCGCGCCGCTGGGCGCAACTGGCGCAGATCAGTGAAGAAGAGCGCCGTGCTAAATATCCTTCGCTCGAGGAACTGATGCCTGAGGTTTACCAACATCTCGTTAAGACCGAGACGGCACTGGAAAACCACTATAAGGATATGCAGGATATTGAATTCACCATCCAGGAAGGCAAACTCTGGATGCTGCAGACCCGTTCCGCTAAGCGCACTGGCGCCGCACTCGTGCGCACGGCGATCGAGATGATGGAGCAAGGCTTTATCGATGAAAAAACCGCACTGCTGCGTGTTAATCCCGATCGTCTTAATGAATTGTTGCACCCGGTGTTCGGTGGTGCCGCCATCAGCAAGGCGAAGCCGATCGCCAGCGGTCTGCCGGCCTCGCCGGGCGCTGCCACGGGCCAGATTGTTTTCTTCGCTGATGAGGCGGAAGAATGGGTTGCCAAAGGCAAGCAAGTCATTCTGGTGCGTCAGGAAACCTCGCCGGAAGACCTGCGCGGCATGGCCGTTGCCGAAGGTATTCTGACCGCGCGTGGTGGCATGACCTCGCATGCGGCTGTTGTGGCGCGCGGTATGGGTAAATGCTGCGTTTCTGGCGCGGGCGCCGTGCGTGTCGATCCGAAAGCACGCACGATGAGCGTCGACGGCATCGTATATAAGGAAGGCGATTGGATTTCGCTTGATGGCTCGAAAGGCCAGGTCTATGCCGGCCAGATTCCGACCCAGGATGCCGATCTATCTGGTGACTTTGGCAAATTGATGGAATTGGCCGACAAGTACAAGAAACTTGAAATCCGCGCCAATGCCGATAATCCGGAAGATGCCAAGGTAGCGCGTAATTTTGGTGCCGTCGGTATCGGGTTGTGCCGCACTGAGCACATGTTCTTTGAAGGCGATCGTATCAAGGCTGTGCGCGAGATGATTCTGGCGCATGACGAAGCGGGCCGTCGCAAGGCGTTGGCTAAACTGCTGCCGATGCAGCGCGGTGACTTTGAAGGCATTTACAAGGCCATGGACGGGCTGCCCGTAACCGTTCGCCTGCTCGATCCGCCGCTGCACGAGTTTCTGCCGCACGATGAGGCAAACCAGCGTGATATGGCCAAGGAATTGGGATTGTCTTTCGAGGAAATCAAGCATCGTGTCGACGAGCTGCACGAAGCCAACCCAATGATGGGGCATCGCGGCTGCCGCCTAGGGATCACGTATCCGGAAATTACCGAAACGCAGACGCGCGCCATTATCGAAGCGGCGCTCAATGCCAGGGCGCAGGGCGCGACGCCGAAGGTCGAGATCATGATTCCGCTGGTCGGCACCGTGCGCGAATTCAATGCGCAGGCCAAAGTAATTCGTGATACCGCCGAGGCCGTCTTCGCCGAACGCAAGGAGAAGATCGATTTCATGTTGGGCACGATGGTTGAAACGCCGCGCGGTGCGCTGGTGGCTGACAGCATCGGCAAGCAGGCTGAGTTCTTCTCTTTTGGCACGAATGATCTGACTCAGATGACGCTGGGCTTTTCACGTGACGATATCGGTAAATTCCTGCCAAGCTACATTGCTGATGGTATGTATGAGCACGACCCGTTCCAGTCGATTGACCAAAAAGGGGTTGGCCTTCTGGTGCGGATCGGCGTTGAAAGGGGACGTTCCGTGCGGCCAGACATGAAGATTGGCGTGTGCGGCGAACATGGCGGTGATCCGGCATCGATCGCCTTCTTCCACAAGGTTGGTTTCACCTATGTGAGTTGCTCGCCGTTCCGTGTGCCTATTGCACGTCTGGCTGCGGCACAGGCGGCGATCAGCAACTAAATCGCGTCTGATTTGTAGGATTCGAGTGCGTGTAACGCGGTTTCATCACATTGATCTATATATCCGCCGGCTCAGCGATGGGTCGGCGGATTTTTTTTGCGCCTTGCTGCTGTATTGATCTGCGTAGACGATACATTTTATTGCTGATAGACTGTACAAATATACAGTAAAATCTTTCTATGGTTTGTTTTACTGATTTGGGCAGTTCATCATGGCAGCGGTCAACGTTGAGCGGATTCTTAAGAAAATCATGATATTGGCTGATGCGGCCAAGTATGATGTGTCTTGTGCATCAAGCGGTGTAGTACGTACGGGTGTGCTTGGTCATAAGGCGAAAATTGGCAGTACTTTCCGGCGCGGTATCTGCCACAGCTTTACACCCGATGGGCGATGCATCTCGCTGCTGAAAATCCTGCTGACCAATCAATGCCGTTACGACTGTCTGTACTGCATTAACCGGGCAAGCAGCAATGTACCGCGCGCCCGTTTTTCGCCCGAAGAGATCGTCTGGCTGACGCTTGATCTTTATCGACGCAACTGTATTGAGGGGTTGTTTCTGAGTTCAGGCGTGATGCGCAGCCCGGATCATACGATGGAGCAGCTTGTCGCCGTGGCGCGCAGCCTGCGCGAGCGCCACGGCTTCATGGGTTATATTCATCTGAAAACCATTCCCGGTGCCAGCGCGCTACTGATCGATATGGCCGGACGTTATGCTGACCGGATCAGCGCCAATGTCGAATTACCAGACCGAGCAAGCCTTTCACAACTTGCACCGGATAAAGATGCGCGCGCAATTCACGCTGCCTTGCATCTGGCGCATGCAGGAATTACCGAAGCACGCACCGAGCGTCGTTTGGCTGAAGGGCGTATTCGCGCCCTGCCTAATACAGCCGCACGTCCGGCACAGCTCCCCAGATTTGCGCCTGGCGGACAAAGCACGCAGATGATCGTCGGCGCGGATGCAAGCAACGATGCCACAATCCTTTCGTTCAGTCAGCGGTTGTATCAGCGCTACGGTCTGCGGCGCGTGTATTACTCGGCGTTTTCTCCCGTACCGGGTGCGGCGTCTTGTTTGCCGCATTCGCCGCCGCCGCTACGCCGTGAACATCGTTTATATCAGGCCGACTGGCTGATGCGCTTTTACGGTTTTTCTGCTGATGAAATTCTTGATGCCACGCCGGATGGCATGCTCGCTACCGGATGCGACCCCAAGCTGGCCTGGGCGTTGCGCCATCGAGAATTTTTTCCCGTCGACCTGCAAAGTGCACCGCGCGAAGCATTGTTGCGCGTGCCCGGACTTGGCACGCGCATTGTCGATCGTCTGCTGGCTGCGCGCCGTGTACGTACCTTGAGGCTTGCCGATCTGATGCGGCAGAAAACCGGGGTCACAAAAATGTTGCCCTTCATTTGCGTGAGCGACCACCATCCCGGCAAATCGCTTGAACGCCCCAATCCTTACCGCGGTGGGTATCGTACGGCGTATGCTGGGCGGGTGCCTGAGCAGCTCGTACTTTTCGATCTCCCATGAATTCTGGGCAAAACAAGAGTGCATTGAAGACGGTCCTGCTTGCCCATGCCGATGATTGGGAGGGGTTCAGAAGCGCTGCACGTAATCTACTGTGCGCCGATGTGCACCCAGAATCTGTCCATTGGCGGATTGCCGACGATGCGCAGGGCCATCTCGATTTATTTGGAACTGCAGGAGATGCTGGGGATGCCCATTATTTGGCGGGGCCTGGGGATCAAGCGGAAAGTGGAGTAGGGAGAGGGAGTAGGGCTAGGACAGACAATAAGGCGAAAAACAGAATAAACAACGGAATGAAAAGCGAAGCGGATGATGGCGTAGTCATGCGGAATGCCCCGCATAAGGCCGGTAATTCCACGGGCTTACGTTTACCACGTACCTTGCTGGAGGCGTTGTCTTTGGTCATATTGCATCGCGCGCCCGAGCGGTTACATTGCCTGTATCGTTTTCTCTGGCGCTGGCAGAGAGAACCGGCATTGCGCTGTGACCCGCTCGATCCGGACATGAAAGCAATCAACGACTATTACCGCGATGTCCGCCATGATGCTTGCCGTATGCTTGGTTTTGTCCGTTTCCGTTCGTGGATGGCACAGCGCCGTACGATGACCGGATGTCTGGAGAGCGAGCCAGAACAATGGAGACGTCAAAATCATCAGGAGGCGTGGCGCGTTGCCTGGTATGAACCACGTCACCGGGTGCTACGCCTGGTGGCGCCTCATTTCGTACAACGTTTCCCCGGGCATTGCTGGGCAATTGTGACGCCCGATGCCTGTGCAACATGGGATATGGCGCATCTCGAATTTCATGCCGGAGCGGTTGCTGTAAATGTACCGCCGCCCGATGCGGGCGAAGTTTTTTGGCTGACTTATTACGCCAATCATTTTAATGCTGCACGTCGTAATCCCGTTGCTTTGCGGCGTTGTATGCCCGTAGATTACTGGAAGCATTTACCCGAAGCCGGGCTGATTGTGGCCTTGCTGGCAGAGTAATAAATGAACCCGATACGCCTGACACGGAAGCCATTCCGGTTCGTCAAGTTACTGCCATTGACGGATTGATGCAGATTGAGTTTTCCATCTGCCACTGTCTTAGCTTGCCGTACGCCCGGCCTACTATGAAGCGCGGCGCGAATATATCGAGCGGCAGCGTGATGGTTTTTTGTTCTACCGCCGCATGCCAAAACCGCCAGAGCAATAAAAAACCCCGGCGCCGACTCACCGGGTTTTATTGTGCGGCTCCTTTGGACGCGTCAGGTTCGGAAGCGCTTGTACGGCCGCAATCAGCCTAATCACGGCATAGGACATAATCCAAATTATGGCAACCATTGTCGTTACATTGGAAGATAGAAGCATTATCGATGCTTTTAATCGCCTACAGGCTGTCTCGCGCAACATGACACCAGCGATGAAGGCGATTGCCGGCGTGCTAAAACACTGGACGGTCGACAACTTTGCCGAGCAGCGCGACCCGATGAGGAAATAGGCGCCGTTAAAGCGCATGGGCAAAAAGTACGGCAGTAACCCGCACATCCTGGTCGATTAAAGCCACCTTAAAGACAGCATCACGCGGCTCGGTGCCGACTTTGTCCGCATCGGCACGAACGTGGAGTATGGTCCGATTCACCCGTTCAGCGGCCAAATCAGCATCGCCGTGCGTAGCCGCTCGATGTTTTTTAAGCTCCACCGAGGCGGTGAGCAAGCGCTTTGTCGCGCGCGAAAAATCAAATTTTGAGCAGCTTAATGCCCGCACCTACACGATCAACATCCCAGCGCGGCTGTATCTTCCTTTTGTCGGTGGTAAACTCAAATCCGCTTTGCAATAGCTTAAATACTGTGCCACTTACTTTGTTTGGCGGATTTTTTAAAAACTGCCGGACTGTGTCTAGAACCTGACCGGAATATCGGCTCCGATTTCATCACGGAGTTTTTTTCCGTTTTATCCCGGTGCACTTCATGCCATTTTCTGTATCGATCTTAATTTTCTCGTTTGTTTCTCTCGTACAGGGCTTTAATTTGCCGCTTTGTTTGGGATGCTGATTATGCATACACCTTTGCCTTGAAGGCTTTCCAAGATAGGTATTTTGGCATTTTGTGGAGAATTGAGAAGCCATTGTGAAAAAATTCATGGTTCTTGCTAAAAAGAAATGATATTGTCTCCCTCATATCATCAACAATTTTGTAAGATATCGGCGGTAGTATTCTGATTTATTTCAAGGTTATCATCCAAAAAGTTCTGCAGAAAACTATGCTTATCCCTTCGATCAATGCATTGGCTGTTTTCTTATGACTGATTCGTCTTTTGCTGACGAAGCTACTGTTGCCCGTATCGGTAGTCCTGAGCCTGCTTTTTATCCGTTTGCCGGTTATGATCTACGCCTTGGGCGTTCTGGTCGGGCGATGGCCGACTTTCTGGCGGCGCGTATCGAATTGGCTCCCAAAGATTTGCTGTGCCATACACGGCGGATATTTATTGCAATGGCACTGGATGATCCGGAAGAGTTGTTTGGTGCGCTGGTCGATCTGTTCATTGCCACGGGGAACGAGGCCCTTGATTTACGCACCAATTTGCTACGCCAGTCGTTGATCTTCCTGTCGCCCGCTCAACAGGTGTTTCTGTCAAGGCGATTGGAGAAGGGGCTGTTCACGCAGACGCCCGCGCCCGCGCCGCGCAGCCGACTGACGGCCGGGTTTATCGGCACAGGAGCCGTTGTTGTCAAACAGTCGGCACTCTCCGGGAGGAGTCCTTCATAATGGATATCTCGATCCCCCAAGGCGCATTTAAGGTCTATACGCTGGGTATGAGTGAACGCGGCCGGCAGACCATGCGGATATTTTTTGACCGCCATCTGGCCAATCTATGCCAGATTGCGCAGGATGCAGCTGAAGCGCACGCCGTCATCATCGACATTGATGGCTATCATGCGGACGATCTGCTGAAGAAACACTTGGCTGAATTCCCCAAGCATCAAGTTATCATGCTGACGATGACGCCGGAAAAGCACGCGCCGGAGAATGGAATCGCCATCCGTAAACCAATTGATGTAACTGCATTTGCCGGAGCTTTACGTAAGTTGGCGGATCGCTGCCTGACACAGCCTGTAGCCGTGTCCCCACCTACCTCTGCCTCTGTAGATAAAACGGCACCTGCCAGGTTTTCCGTCGCCAGTGAAAGTGTGTTGAAGGAGAAACTGACACGCCTTTCTGGCGCCAGCGCTTCCAGTACCAATGCGTTGGTGCCTGTATCAATGGCGTCCAAAAAAACGGATAAAAACTTAGATGGCGCAGAAAACGCGATACCGCCTAAAGGTATTGCCGCACCGCCCAGTCTGAGTGCCGGGGAATTTGATTTCTATATCGGTTCCTCGCCCGATGTCGATCTGAGAAACAAGAGCGCACGCGAGGGAGTTTTTTACCGCCCCGACAATTTCCTTCAAGGACACGTTCAGCGTGTCCTGGCGATGGCAAAGGAACGCTCCGTTCCTTTGCGCATGTCGGGACTGGGATTCCAGGCACTTATCGTCGATCCGGCGAAACAGCGCATTTTTGCCGTCGTGCCGCTATCCAAGCTGCTTTCCGCCGGGCGTATTCCCTTGGCTTATAAAGATTTGCGTATCGATCAGGTTTCAGACAGGGAAATTGCTTCACTACCGTCGACAGCCGAGCAGCACGGCATGAATAGCCTAATCTGGCGTTTTGCCCTGTGCGCCTCGCGTGGACGTCTGCCGGAAGGTACGTCTCTGGATGCTTCTATTTCTCTGGAGCACTGGCCTAATCTGACCCGTTTGCAAACACCGCCACATGCGGCGCGGATTCTTGGCCTGTGGGCGCGTTACCGTACTTCGCTTGAACAGACGGTCGAATCTCTGGAGGTGCCGCAACGCTATGTTTTTGCACTCTACAGCGCGTGCAATTCAATTGGGCTGGCGGATGTTCAGGAAAAACATACCCCATCGGTAGCAACGGTTGAGCCCCCTGTAGAAACACATCAAAAACAAGGCCTGTTCCGTATGCTGCTCAGAAAATTGGCCGGGTATACGGATTTGGCGAGACCTTCATCATGAATATGGTACATAAAATTATTTTTACCGGGCCGGTGGGTTCCGGGAAAACTACAGCAATCAACGTGATTAGCGATATCCCAACCGTGCGCACTGAAAGCATGGCTACCGACATGACGCGTACGATGAAGGCGGAAACTACGGTGGCCATGGACTATGGCCGGATCAACCTGCCTAATAATGCAGCGATTCACCTATATGGCACACCGGGTCAGGAACGCTTTGATTTTATGTGGGATATTCTGATCGAAGGGGGCATTGGCCTGGTTCTCCTGGTCAATAACGACCGTCCGAATCCTGTCCGGGATCTACGTTTTTTCATTTCGGCCTTCAAAGACTTTATCCAGCGTACCGCGCTTGTGATTGGCGTGACGCATAGCGACCTGCGGCCACGTCCTTCGACCGAAGATTATCAGCAAGAGCTGGCATCGCTGGGCCTGCGGGGCGTGCCCGTATTTGAGGTTGATGCCCGTGAACGGCGGGATATCGTTCTGCTTATCGAATCCCTGTTATGTTCCATCGATCCGATGGTTGAAAGGCGTAAGGCGGCCAGGTCATGAACGATACATCACATAGGCTTATTCCAGGCATGTACCTTTTGCCTTCGCCCGCCGGCGCCTTCAAAGTCATTTCGGAGCCGGAGAGCAATCGCTTACGTGATTTTTTGCTGGCTTTACTTGACCAGCAAGGTAAGGCGCAGGCCAATGACAGCAATCTCTGCCAATGGAGCGGCCTGCCTTCCATCGAAGAGGCGCGCGAATTCGTCTGGCGTCTGCAATCGCTTGGCTGGATTCAGGCAACGCACGAGCCTTATCAATTTCCCTCCGAACCCTTTCAGGAAACTTTACCGGCACTTCTACCGCCGTTGAGTCGGGAAGGCAAAATTCTGCTCGCCGATACGCAAGGCTTTTACCTGTATAGCAGTGGATTCCCGCATGAAACTGCTGAAGAACTCTCGGCGCTTTCTGCCGATTTGGCGAACATGCACGCCCGGCGTGCGGGGGTGCTCAACCGTAACCTGAGTCTGCCCGGCAGCGCCTGGGCGCTGACCAATGCCGCCGGACATGCCCAGCTCGGCTTCTGGCCCGTTTTTGTCGGCCCGGAACGTTTCGTCCTCGTCATTGCTGGCGCACCAGCATTCAATCAACCGCAGCTCGTTGAACTTGCTTTTGTTTTGCATCAACGTTTTGGCCGTTAATCGGCATTTTTCAATTTTTACCTAAGGAGGCATATCCATGCTTGCAGACATGCTTAAATCCGTATTGAATGACCTCAATGGCAGCTCTACCGATATTGAGGCCTCGGCCATCATTTCCATTGATGGTCTGATGATGGCTTCGCTGATGCCACAAGGGTTCGACGAGGATCGCATGGGCGCGATGAGTGCCGCCATGTTGTCATTGGGCGATCGCACCGCGCAGGAACTGGCGCGGGGGACCCTTGAACAGGTGCTGATCAAAGGCAGCCAAGGTTTCGTCATTTTGACTGGCGCAGGCAAGGAAGCCGTGGTTACCGTTCTCGCCAAACCGAACGCCAAGCTTGGCCTGATTTTCCTCGATGTCAGGCGTGCTTCTGAAAGTATTGCCAAGATGATCTAAAGACCCGATCGGCGGGCCTTATTGATGACCGATCTCCGGTTCGGATATGCGGCGAGTCTGCCGTTTATTGGCAGGTCTGACGCATGCACTCTGAATAAATGATTTTACGAGGACTATCATGAAAGACATGGAGCCTAGCCAGGTCGTTGGCTCTGGCAAGGAATATACGCTGGCGTATTACGATGGAAGTCAGCGCAAAATTTTCGTCACTGATATCGAAACGGATTTTCCGGAAGGCAAACTGATCGTTTCCTGTACCGACCCGGCGGGCATTATCACGCAATGTAATCAAGCGTTCGTCGATATGTCTGGCTATACGCGCGAAGAGCTGATTGGTCAGCCGCACAGCATTCTGCGTCATCCGGATCTGCCCAAGGCGGCTTTTGCCGATTTGTGGACGACAGTTCAGTCGGGAAAAAAATGGCACGGATACGTCAAGAATCTGCGCAAGGACGGTGGATATTACTGGGTATATGCCGTCGTTGTTCCCAATATCCGCGGCGGCAAGATCGTCGGCTACACTTCGGTGCGCCGCAAGCCCTCGCGCACCAAGATTGAATCGCTCATCCCGGTATATGCAGATCTCAAGGCGAAGGAGGCGTCATGACATACAACCTGTCCGTCAGTCCGGATTTTAGTCCCGACAAACTCGCTTCCTGGCATATCTTCAACACCTGGCTGCAAAAGAAGCTGGATATTCCCTGTCATTTGGCGCTCTACGATAGCTTTGAAAAGCAGCGCGAAGCCATCGCTGCCGATCAAATCGACCTGATTTACGCCAATCCGGCCGACGCTGCCATGCTTGTTCGAGAAAAGCAGTTCATTGCCATTGCACATCCCAGTGATTTGGCAGATGAGGCAGTCGTGGCCGTATCCGCCAGTTCGCCGGTCAAACGCATCGAAGACCTCAAGCCCGGAATTACCATAGCGTCAAGCGGGGACCCTGATGTGCTGATGATGGGCATGATTATGCTCGAGCCGGCTGACATTGCGCCTGCCGACGTGAAGCAAACGACTTGCCCGACGTATGTGCTGATTGCCAAGGCCTTGATGAGCGGTACGGCGGATGTCGGTATTTTCCCGGCGCATGGTTATGATGGACTGTCTGCCATTGTGCGCGGTTCGCTTCATCCCTTGGTCCGCAGCCAGATCAGCGTCGTTAAACACATGTTGCTGGCTGGCCCAAAATTCGCAGACCATGCCGCGCAACTGCAAGCGGCACTTGCCGGAATGGCCAATGATCCGAAAGAGGCCGCAATCCTCAAGGATTTGGGACTGGATCATTGGGAAGTGACACCGCAAGAAGACGTCGAGTTCATGATCGACCTGATGCATACCTTGATCGACTGAGCTACGCTCTTTCAACGCCCGTGATATTTATGGCGGGCGCCAAGCCCGGTGAAGCCGCAAGCCCGCCGGGCTTTTGCTTTTGGGCGCCCCGGAACCCCGCGTAAACAGGGCATCTCCGAAGGGGGGCCTGAAACCCTTATAAACAGGGCGCCTCCAGGCAGGCGCCCGGAGTCCCTTTATCCACGCGGGTTTCCGGGGAGGTGCCGGGGAAACGCCCTGTTTACGCGGGGTTCCGGGGCGCCTGTCGACAACCCTCTTGGGTCTATTGCAAGGAATTTGACGCCGATTAATGCTTTACGGCATCAGGTTTGCAGCGATTTTTATTACCCAAACTTGCCCTTAAGTCTGTGCCGTTATCCGGCGAATAGCGTTGGCTTGCGGTATGATTCTGCCGGTTTTCATTCTTGGAAGCAGGCGCTTCCATCTGGAGTTGTGCATGGCCGATCGTAAAATTCTCGTCGTGGATGACGACAAACGTTTAAGGGATCTTCTGCAACGCTATCTCGGCGAACAGGGTTTTTTTGTGCGTACGGCAGAGAACGCTGTTGCCATGGATAAAGCCGTCTCACGTTATCGCTTTGATCTGATTGTGCTCGACCTGATGCTGCCTGGCGAAGACGGGCTGTCGATCTGCCGCCGTCTGCGTGCCGATGATCCGCAGCTGGCGATTATCATGCTGACGGCCAAGGGCGATGAAATCGACCGTATCGTCGGACTGGAAATGGGGGCGGACGACTATCTGCCCAAACCGTTCAACCCCAGGGAACTCGTTGCCCGTATTCAGGCGGTATTACGCCGCCGGATCGACGTGGTGCCGGGAGCGCCGACCGTAGAGGATAAACGTATCGTTTTTGGCGAGGTTGAAGTCGATCTGGCGACGCGGGAACTCAAAAAGAACGGTGAAACCCTATCGCTGACGACCGGTGAATTTGCTGTCCTGAAAGCGTTGCTTGAACATCCGCGGCAGCCACTCTCGCGCGACCGCCTGATGTCGCTCGCGCGCGGGCGGGAACAAGGGCCTTTTGACCGTACCATTGACGTTCAGGTGTCACGCCTGCGCAAGCTGGTTGAACCAGACCCGGCCAATCCGCGCTATCTGCAAACCGTTTGGGGGTTTGGTTACGTATTCGTACCCGACGGCCAAAACCGTTGAAACTCAATGGTACGGGAATGCTCAGCCGTTTTTATCCACGCACGCTGCTCGTCCGTACCTTTCTGCTGATCAGCATTCTGCTGGCTGTCTGCATTTCCATCTGGGCGACACTGATCACCCTCACTGAACACGCACCGCGCGCCCGGCAACTCGGCCAGCTCACGGTCAGTGTCGTCAATCTGACTCGGGCAGCCTTGGTTGCCGCCAACCCGGAGTGGCGCATGGCTTTGCTGCGTGATCTTGCTGAAAATGAAGGCGTGCAGATTTATCCGATTGAACCGGGTGATGTCGTTAAGGATTTGCCCGATACGCCGTTTTTCCGCGATTTTATTGCGGCAACGCGTGCCGAACTGGGGGCTGGAACACGGTTTGCGGGCGCAGTCAACGATCAGCCCGGCATTTGGGTCAGCTTTCCGCTCTATGCCTCCGAGGAGGCCGAATACTGGCTGATGCTGCCGGGAAAACGCGCCGAGAGCGAGTTTCCGTTGTATTGGCTGGGCTGGGGATGTCTCGCCCTGTTGCTGGCGATGCTGGTGGCTTGGCTGATCGTTTCCCGCATTACACGGCCATTGCGGAAGTTGATGGAAGCGGCGCAAGCGGTGGGGCTTGGCCTGCATCCTGAACCGATTCCCGAAAATGGCGCCTGCGAATTGGCGCGATTGGCCGCTTCATTCAACCGTATGTCGGAAGATCTCAAACGCATAGATGCCGAACGTACCGAAGTGCTGGCAGGTATTTCGCATGACCTGCGCACGCCGCTAGCGCGTTTGCGGCTGGAATCGGAAATGTCGATTGCCGATGAGGCGGCGCGCCAGGCGGTTGCCAGCGATATCGAGCAGATGGACGCTATCATCGGCCAGTTTCTCGATTATGCGCGCGGTAACGATGAGCCGGCCGAGCCGTGCGATATCGGCGCCCTGATCCGGCAGGTCGCCGAATCTGTCCGCCGCATGGCGGATTGCCATCTGACGGTGCATCTCGACGCTTTGCCGCCGCTGACCGTTCGGCGCAAAGCGCTGACCCGCGCCTTGACCAATCTGATCGATAATGCCCGGAAATATGGCGGCGGCGAGATTACGATTACCGCTTGCCAGACAAATGGTCATCTTTGGGTTGATGTTATGGATCGCGGGCCGGGAATTCCGCCTGAAGAGCTGGAACGGCTCAAACGCCCCTTTACCCGCCATAACACTGCCCGTAGCAATGTCGATGGCACGGGTCTGGGATTGGCGATCGTCGAGCGCATCGCACGCTTGCACGGCGGCTCTCTGCACCTGTGCCCACGTGCGGGCGGCGGCCTGCTGGCCCGCCTTGATCTGCCGCTTTCATTATCGCGATCGGCAAGTCCGCTTTCTGACGACCTCACAAAAAGCCAGCGTGCTTGAAGCTATCATCCGATGGCCGGGTCGGTTCTTATATTGTTTATTTGCTGCTTGAGATTATTGGAGAGCCGGATTAGAAAGCCGACTTAGGGAAAGTGGAAAGATGAAGAGAAATGGAGAGCATGGATTCACGAAAAATAGAGGAAACAAATCATTACATCTTTGTGTGAGCCCAAAAATCAGATGATCTGTATCATTGCGTTCGCTTTCTCGTAATCTCGGAACTCACAGAAAAGCATCCCCTGTCTAGTGAATTCACAATCTTTACAATGCGCTCACGGAGTACCCGAGTACAATATCCGCATCCGATACCTCGTGTTTTTTATGCCCAGTAAAGTCATTTGATGGATAACACCGTGAAACAACGCTTTCGTTTCATCGCAGCATTGGCGGTGTTATTGGGGCTATTTGCGCCATACGCTCACGCAAGGCGCGGTGGGGAGGAGGGCGAATTACCGCACGGTCAGCGCCCGGCCGCCTGGGTATCGCCACAAGGAGAAGATTTTGGCGAGCGCGCGCCTTCACAAGCGCATGGGTATGAACATGCCGGGGAGCCGCCTTTCGAAGTGCAGCATTTTCGTCGCCTGTCGCCAGAAGAGCGGCGGCAATTGCGCCGTGACATCCGCAATGCCGGACGCGAGGTTTACCGGACGCGGCCGTAAATCGTCGGCTGGGTAAGGCGTTTCCGGTGAGGCGCCAGGAAGCCTAAGTGGATAAATGGTTTCCGATGGGGTGCCCGGAGATGCCCGAAATACGCGGGCTTCAGGCCAGACAGTTGTAGCCAGTCCACTATCGCCAGCCGGCCAGATACCGCCGGAGTCCGCGACAACAGGGCGATTCCAGCCCCTCTGAAACCCGCGTGGATAAAGGATCTCCGGGCGCCGCCTCTGAGAGGCCCTGTTTACAAGGGCTACAGGGCAGGCGCCTTTGATGCGCTTTTACCGTGTTGGCTCCTCATCTTCGGTACGGGAAAGCGGCAGATGCCAGCCATATTTCAATGACAGCAGGCGAATGAGAATACAGGCCGAAGCGCCGAGCCAGGGGGTAAAAGTCGCCGACCAGCCGAGCGTGTTGCCAAGCACCTGAATGCCTGCGCCGGTCAGTGCCGCGACGGCATAGATTTCCTTACGGAGAATATTGGGAATGCGGGCAAGCAGGATGTCACGGACTACACCGCCACCGACTGCCGTTGCTGTGCCCAGCAGAATGGCAACTTGGGCGTTATGGCCGTAAAAAAGCGCTTTTTGCGCTCCGACGACGGCGTAAAAACCGAGTGCCAGCGCATCGAAAAAAGCCACAGGATGTTTGAAGCGGTCAAACCATTGCGGCGCATAGAGCACGATTGCGCCGCCGGCCAGTGTCGCGCAGAGGTAACGCCAATCGGCCAGTCCGATAGGCGGCAGGGCGCCGATGCAGAGGTCGCGAAAGATTCCGCCCGCCATGGCCGTGAGATAAGCGATGATGATGAGGCCAAACAGGTCGAGCCGGCGTTGCCGCGCGGCCTGGGCGCCGCTGATCGATGCGACGAAGGCTGCCGTGATGTCGGCTGAGGCATAAAGCGTCCGCTCGATGCTATCAAGAGGAATGGCAGGAATGATCGGCAGCATGGTATGTACAAAGACAAAGTGATTCGTAATGGTAGCGTACAGTCAGAGAATCCAATTTTTTACGAAGTCCTTTGCCAATAAAAGCCATTTTGATGGGTCGGCTGGCTGTACGGCTTACCGATGATTGCGATGCGCGCTGCCGAACTCGGCTGAAAATGCGTTCAGATGACTCGTAGACGTTTGACACGATCTGCCCAAAGCGGTGGTATGGCGGATGATCTACGTTCGCGGATAAAACTGAGGAATTTTGCCTGTAAGAGATATTTACATTGCGTTATTCATGCAGCGCCACGCGGATGATGCGACGCGGCGCTGCAATCGCTTGACTTCGATTATTTAACCGCAGGTACCAACAGCGCCGCAGGCCGTGCAGAAGTCACAGCCATCCTTGCGGATCATCGTGTAGTTGCCGCATTCGGCACATAACTTACCTGCGGTAGGTTTGGGCGAGGTACGGCTGGCTGGCGCCTCCAGAATTCCCATCTGCTGCAAAGGCAGTCCGTTTTCGTCGAGGATGCCGAGCATCGCGTAGCGGTGGATGATGAGCCGTGCGATGTAAGCAACGGTTGACGGATAGGTCTGCTGTTTGCGCGAACCTGGAACGAACGCCATAAAGTCGCCGAGCGGTTCCGGGTAATCGAGCAGCTTGCGCAGCTTCATGCCAATCCAGGCTGGATCGAGCACGCGCATATCGAGCGAAAGCAGTTTGGTCAGACCGTCAAGCGCGCGCGGGTAATTGCCGGATAGCCAGACCGAGTAAGGACGCGTGACGCCATCAGGCAAGGTGATTTCCTTCAGGCCCAGAACAAAGTCTTCCTCGGTCGCCGGATTATAGATATCGACTGTCCAGGACAAGGTGCCGTCGGTTCCGGTCTTCGGCTCTTTGAGGCTGAACAGCGCGTCGAGCACGGGTGTGGGGCCGGACTTGTTGAAAGCGTCGAGCTGCTTGACGCGGTATTCAATCAACCTGGCCATGGCCGAAACGACGGAAGGCATGCGTTTGCGCTCGCCATACGGCGGGAAGGGCATGTCGAAGCCTTCGCCATCGGGCGTGCGCGCAAGCGATTCGAGCTTGAGTTTGAGCCAGCCGTGGTCGTCGGCACGCATGTCCATTGACAGCGTTTTCGCGACGGCGCCCAAGCCGCGGGGCTGTGCGGGGCCGTTGACCCAGGCCTCGAACGGCCAGACGCGTCCTTCTTGTTCGACATGACCGACGAACAGCGCAAATTTACCGAGTTCGTGCTCGATCATATACGTCCAGGCCAGGTTACCTTCCGGCAACTCGGGGCGCCCCGGCCAGCGCAGGCTGGCAAGTACGGGCGCGGGCAACGTTTTGATCGACAGGCGTCGGTTGGCATCGCCATTGACGAAGTCTTGTGGCTGCTTCTTCTCGTCGGCCTTTTTCGGCTCGACCGAAAGGACTGAGCCGAGCACGCTGTTGGGGCGATAGGTCGCCAGCCCTTTCAGTCCGGACTTCCAAGCCGACATATACAGGTCCTGAAAATCTTCGTAGGGATATTCGGCCGGCACGTTAACTGTTTTCGAAATCGACGTGTCGATGTAGGGGGCAACGGCGGCGACCATGTCTTTGTGCGCCTTGGCCGAAATCTCCAGCGCGGTGATGAAGTAATCCGGTAGGTGCTCGACATCGCCGCCAAGATGGCGGAACAGACGCCAGGCGTAATCTTCCACCGCATATTCCTTGAGCGTACCGTCCGGCATGCGTTTTTTGCGGTTGTAAGTCCAGGAGAAGGGCGGCTCGATGCCGTTTGAGGCGTTATCGGCAAAGGCCAGCGAGATGGTGCCGGTGGGCGCGATCGAAAGAAGGTGTGAATTGCGCAGGCCATGCTTGCGGATTTCGGCCTTGATCGCAGCGGGCAGGCGCGAGGCGAAATTGCCGCCGGAAAGGTACAGCTCGGCGTTGAACAACGGAAAGGCGCCGCGCTCCTTGGCCAGCTCAACCGACGAAAGATAAGCTGTATCGCGCATGAATTCGGAAATACGCGCCCCCATCGCGGTTGCCGCCGTGGTGTCGTAACGCAGCCCCAGCATGCACAGAGCGTCGCCCAGGCCGGTGAACCCCAGGCCGATGCGGCGCTTGCTGGCCGCTTCCTGGCGCTGGCGTTCCAGCGGCCAGGCAGTGACATCCAGCACATTGTCGAGCATGCGCGTTGATACTTTGATGACTTCGCCAAAGGACTCAAAGTCGAATTCGGCACGGTCGGAGAATGGGTGCCTGACGAACAATGTCAGGTTAACCGAACCGAGGCAGCAGCAACCATACGGGGGCAGAGGCTGCTCTGCGCAGGGGTTGGTCGCCTCAATCTGCTCGCAGTAATAGAGGTTGTTATCCCTGTTCATACGATCCAGGAAAAGGATGCCCGGTTCGGCGTGGTCATAGGTGGATTTCATGACCTGATCCCAGAGATCGCGGGCGCGGACTTTGTGATAGACCCACATTCCGTCATCGCGCTGGTAGGCGCCGCCCGCTTTCATATCGGCGTTCGGTTCGGCGCGGTGTACGAGTTCGACCTCGCCATCTTCCTCGACAGCCTGCATAAAACTATCGGTCACGCCGATCGAAATATTGAAGTTCGTCAGGTCGCCTTTATCCTTGGCGTGGATGAAAACCTCAATATCCGGATGATCGCAGCGCAGGACGCCCATCTGTGCGCCGCGCCGCGCGCCGGCGGATTCGACGGTTTCGCAGGAACGATCGAACACGCGCATGTAGGACACCGGCCCGGATGCGCGCGATTGCGTGCCTTTGACCTGCGCGCCTTGCGGGCGGATTGAAGAAAAATCATAGCCGACGCCGCCGCCGCGCCGCATGGTTTCGGCTGCTTCGGCCAGCGCGCTATAAATGCCGGGGCGGCCATCGACGAATTCGACGATCGAATCCCCCACCGGCTGCACAAAACAGTTGATGAGCGTTGCCGCCAGCGGCGTGCCGGCGGCTGAATTGATGCGTCCGGCCGGGATAAAGCCGTTTTCCTGCGCCCACAGGAATCGTTCTTCCCATTTGGCGCGCATCTTTTCTTCTTCCTGGGCGGCGAGCGCCCGGGCAACGCGGCGACGTACGTCATGAACGTTGATTTCGGTGCCCTTGGCGTATTTTTCAGCGAGCACTTCGCTGGAAATTTCCTGCTCGGTTAAGGGCGGGATTTCTGGTGCTTGGGCGACTTCGGAGAAAGACAGTTGCTGTTCACTCTGGCTCATGGGGGTTTCCTTGAATTCTGGGTAGATTCAGACAAATTTGGATGAAATGTCGTCGATAGCTGACCAACTAGGTGGCCAGGCAGGAAAATTATGCACCGGGTCCGGATCGCGGCGGCCGGTAGCGTTCGCCATGACCTAAAAACATCGCACAGGCGATGTGGCGATGCCCTGTAAATTACTACATCTAGTATGTGAATGCAAAAAATCGACTATATTTAGTTTTCAGCAAGCGGCTATTTGTCTTAAAAGCCGGCTTGAATCATGGGGTTATAAAAACCTTTCGGCGGACGCATCCATTCTGGATTCAGTTTTTTGTTGCCTGCCTGCCTGGCTTGGGTAGAATGCAATCGAATGGGCTTAATTGCTGACGGACAGGTGGAATTACGCGCGAATTATGCGCTTGAAAATGGCGTGCCTGGCGTTGAAAGTGTCAAAAAGGTGAAGCAGGACAAAACAGTAAAAGGCGGAAAATTCAGAAAAACGCGCAAAGGTACGGAAAGGCAGGGTAAACATCATGTTCGTTTTTGTATTGAATTGCGGGAGTTCTTCCTTTAAGTACCAGTTGCTGGACATGAGCAACGAGCGGCGGGTCGCGAGCGGCCTGGTTGAGCGCATCGGCATGCAGGACGCGGCGCTCACCTACGAGCCGGTCGGCGGCGAAAAAATACGCGAGGTGCTGCACGTGGCCGACCATGCCGCGGCCATTGCGCACATTCTCGAGCTGCTGGTCGATGCCAAAACCGGCGTCATCGGGTCGCTCAAGGACATCACCGCCGTGGGGCACCGGGTCGTGCATGGCGCGGAAAAGTTCTCCAAATCTGTGCTCGTCGATGAGAAGGTGATCGCCGTGCTCCAGGAAAACATCCCGCTGGCGCCATTGCACAATCCGCCGAATATCACCGGCATCAAGGCCATGATGCAGGATCTGCCGGGTGTGCCGAACGTTGCCGTCTTCGATACCGCCTTCCATACCACAATGCCGCCCGAATCCTACCTGTATGCCGTGCCTTACGAATGGTATGAAAAGCTCCACGTCCGCCGCTACGGCTTTCACGGCACCTCGCACCGCTTCGTTTCCGAGCGCGCCGCGCAGATTCTCGGCATCGCCCTGGATCGCTTCAACTGCATTACCTGCCACATGGGCAACGGCTCGTCGTTTACCGCGATCAAAAACGGCAAGTCCTACGATACCAGCATGGGCATGACGCCGCTCGAAGGCATGGTCATGGGCACGCGCAGCGGCGACATCGACCCCGGCGTGCTCCGCTTTCTGGCCGACACCAGCAGTTTGTCGATTGACGATATCGACGTCGTGCTCAACAAACAATCCGGGCTACTCGGCATTTCCGGCGTCAGCTCCGATATGCGCGACGTCGAAATAGCGGCCGCGCAAGGCAATGTTCGCGCCCAACTGGCGCTCGACGTTCTGTGCCATCGTAGCCTGAAATACATTGGCGCTTACGCCATCGAGCTGGGGCGTGTCGATGCCATCATTTTTACCGGCGGTATTGGCGAAAACGGCACCGATTTCCGCGCGACGGTCGTTAACCGGCTCGCCCTGCTCGGCATCAAACTTGACGCTGCCGCCAACAATGTCCGCGGCAAGGAAGCGATCATTTCGACGGCCGATTCAGCGATCAAGGTCATGGTCGTACCGACGAATGAAGAGTTGGAAATCGCACGCGATACGCGCGATATCGTCGCCGCATTGCCGGGGCGCTGAACGACCTGCGCTTTTATCAAGGCTATCCTCCGGTCAGCGTATTCGGGGTGGCTGCCCGGAAACCCTTATAAACAGGGCCTCTCCGGCGAGGGTGCTCTGAAGCCCTTGTAAACAGGGCATTTCCGGGGAGGGCGCCCGACAGCCCCTTGTTTACGCGGGTTCCGGCGGGGCTATCTGGAAAAGCGGCGTCATCGGCGCAAATTTTCCGTGCCGGCTTGCTTTTCGAACAATAACTGTATATAAATACAGATATTTAGTGCCTCGGAAGTCCCATGACAGCCAAACTCACACCGCGCCAGCAGGAAATCCTCGACTTCATCCGGAACTCACGGGAAGTGTTGGGGGCGCCGCCCACACGCGCCGAAATCGCCCGCGCTTTCGGCTTTGCTTCGCCCAATGCGGCGGAAGATCACTTGCGCGCACTGGCTAAAAAAGGGTTGATTGTGCTCGAACCGGGATCGGCGCGCGGCATCCGTCTGGTTGAACAGCTTGGCTTGCCGCTGATCGGCAGTGTTGCCGCCGGCAGCCCGATTCTGGCCGTGGAAAACGTTCAGGCGCGCTATCCGCTTGACGCTTCCCTGTTTAGTCCGCGCGCGGACTTTCTGCTGCGCGTACGCGGTCTGTCGATGCTCAATGCCGGCATCCTTGATGGCGACCTGCTGGCGGTACACCGCTGTGCCGAGGCGCATAACGGCCAAATTGTCGTCGCGCGCCTGGATGATGACGTGACGGTCAAGCGCTACCGTCGCAAGGGAGAAACCGTCGAACTGATTGCCGAAAATCCGGACTTTTCGCCCATCATCGTCGATACGCGCGTGCAGGCGCTGGCGATCGAGGGCATTGCCGTTGGCCTCATCCGCACCGGCGACGCGTTTTAACGCCGCGCCCCGAACGAAGCGCCGCCGAAACCCTTATGGATAGGGCGCTTTCAGAATCCCCTCTGAAATAGCGGCTTCCTTCGCCAAAATACGGCGTTGCTGTGTTGACCTGGCCTTGCCGTACTGAATGGTCTGTCAGCGGCTTACCGCCTTGTCTTTGGCAAAGTCGAGCTATAGCGGCTTCCTTTACCAAAATACGGCGTTGGCTTCGCCTTGCCGTACTAAATGGTCTGTCAGCGGCTCGCCGCCTTGTCTTTTGGCAAAGTCGAGCCGCTATATTTTGGGTATCTCAAATATAGGTGCCCTGAACCCCGCGTATTTAGGGCGTTTCAGAAGGGATGCCTGGGAATGCCCTATCCACGCGGGTTTCGGAGCCTCTCCCCGACGAGAAAAGAATTGGAAAAACGCAGTGGCAGAAGCGCAGATGCATCTCCAGAAAGAGGTGGCCTGAAGCCCGTGTATTTAGGGCGTTTCCGGGCACACTGCCCACAAATGCCCTATTTATAAGGGTTTCAGAGGCGCCTGCCCGGAGCGCCTTTATCCACGCGGGTTTCAGAAGGGTCGGTTGGGTGTCGGGCGCGAAGCGCCTAATTTGCACGTTTCAGACTTCTGGCGGCCGCGCCGGAAAACGCATGCTCACCGCCAGCCCGCCGGAGGCCGCTTCGCCAAGCGAAATTTGGCCGCCGCAGCCTTCGACGATGCGGCGGACGATCGCCAGCCCCAGTCCGCAGCTGCCGCGCGTGGCGCGCGCCGGGTCAATCTGGGCGAAAGCCTCGAAGGCGCGCCGGCGCTGCTCAGGGAGAATGCCGCGGCCATGATCGCTGATGCACAGTATCACCGTTTCAGGCGCTTCAACTGTTTCCGCCGCCGGCATCGCTTTGCCTTTCCTGCGCTCTGCCATGCCTGCGGCTTCTGCCGTCAGCGTCACTTCAACCGGCGGTTCCCCGTATTGCAGGGCGTTGTCGATCAGATTGTCGAGCAGACGATGCAGACTGCCGTGGTCGATCGCTACGGCGCAGGATACGGCGGCCGCATCCACCTTCATCGTTACCGGACGCCCAAGTTCGCGCTGCCGCGCCACTTCATCGCTGACGGCGTCAGCCAGAACGAGCGGCGCACAATTTTTTTCTGCTGAAGCTTCTGTATTCCCGTTTCCGTTGCGGGGTGGGGCGCTGCGTAGAAAAGACAGGCATTGGCCGACGATCCGGTCCATGTCCTCAATGTCGCGTTCCAGACCGGCGCGTTCGCCGTCGCCCTCAAGCAGGGCGGCGCGCACGCGCATTCTCGCCAGCGGTGCGCGCAAATCGTGCGTCAGGCCGGCCAGCATTTCGCGCTGTTCGGCCTCGGCCTGCGTCAGTTGCGCCTGCATGGCGTTGTGATGCTCGGCCAGATGGCGCACTTCCCGCGGCCCCTGGGGGATGACCGTATGCGCCCGGCCATCGCCTGCCGCCGTGACCGCCGCATCGAGCCGGCGCAGCGGGCCGACAATGCCGCGCACAAACAGTCCGGCGATGAGCGATAGGGCAGATAACGCCACGCCCAGTTTCAGCCACAGGTCGGGTGGCATGCCGCGTGGCCGAAAGCGCGGCGGCGGCAGGATCAGCCACCAGCGCTCGCCGCCGGCCGCAAAACCGATCCACAGGTTGCCGCGCGCCTGCCCGGCCTGGCGCAGTTCGATAGGTTCGCCGAGAATCTGCCCGACGCGCTCGCCCAGCCCCTGCGCAAAGCCGAAAGCCGGTCTATCGGGCGGCACTTCCGTCCCATCGGGGCGCAACTGCAGCCATTGTTCACCGGGGGCGGCTGCCTCCAGGCGCTGCCGCGCACGCACGTCCAGCCCCGGCAGCAGCGATTGCAACAAACGCACCTGCCCGGCAACATTGCGCGCCGTCTGGTGGCCGTGCGATTTTCGCCCCTGCTGAAAAAATAGCGAGAAGGTTGCAATCTCGGCGATGGCAACGACCGCCAGCACCAGTAACAGCGTGCGTCCCGCCAGCGAATCGAAGAATTGTCGTAATCCGTTCATGTGGCGGCCTCCGGCGCGGCGCCGTTTTCCACGCCGTCTTTGCCTTCGCCACGATTACCACGATCGCCGGCATCGCTGCCATCGCTGCAGTCGGGCATAAAGACATAACCGACGCCCCATACCGTCTGCAGGTAGCGCGGTTGTGTCGGGTCGGTTTCGATCAGGCGGCGCAGGCGATGGATCTGCACATCGATGGCGCGGTCGAACGAGGCGCTTTCCTCACCGCGCGTCATCTCCAGCAGACGCTCACGCTTCATCGGGCAGCCGGCGCGGCCGATGAGGACGTTGAGCAGGGCGAATTCGCCGCTGGTCAGCGCAACGGTCTTGCCCGCGCGTGACAGGCAACGCGCGGCGCGGTCGAATTCCCAGCCGCCGAAGCGGAAAATGCCTGTTGCCTCGACCGGCGCTGCGGCTGGCCGGCTGCCGCGCCGTAGCACGGCCTCGATGCGCGCGACTAGCTCGCGCGGGTCGAACGGTTTGCCGAGGTAATCGTCAGCGCCGATTTCCAGCCCCAACACTCGATCAACCGGTTCGGCGCGTGCTGTCAGCATGATGATGGGGGTCGCTTCTCCCTGCTGGCGCAGGCGGCGGCAAGCGGCCAGGCCGTCTTCGCCAGGCAGCATCAGGTCGAGAACGATCAGGTGCGGCTGGTAGCGCGCCAGAAACGCGTCGAGCTGCTGCGTATTTGGTAACAGCAGGGTGTCGTAGCCATGCCGGCCGAGAAAAGTTGCCAGCAGCCGGCGCAGTTCGGGATCATCGTCGATGAGTAGGATTTTTTTCATACCTTGAATTGATTGCGCGGCACGCAGACGTAAGAAAAAAATATGGAAAACCCCGGAATGCGGCATGAGCCATAGGGCGTGTCCTGCATTGTATGACGCGGCGGAGTTTGCCGAAGGCATCCGAAACAATTTGAAACGTTCGTACCCGGCCATGAAATCATTTGCAATGCCATCGTCCGGATAATGCCATTGTCCCGGCAACGGAATTTGCATATGCCGGCCAATCAACCTAAGGAGCCGAAAACGTATGAATACGAGACCTCGCAAACCTTGCTTTTCTGCCAAAACGCCGCAGCGGCTCGCTGCCCTGGCGCTTTCTCTCGGACTATCCGCCGCTGTTTTTGCCGGCCCGCCCTGCGGTCAAGGCGAAGCCCGCTGTGACGGCGGCCCAGGCTTCCTCCATCGCCACGACGGCCCGCGCCATCACGGCATGGGATTGGGAGCGGGATTGAACTTCGGCTTCAGCCAGCGCCTGCATGACGAACTGAAGCTCGACGCCAAACAGGAGGCGCTCTGGCAGGAGGCCCTGAAATTCTCCAGAGAGAGCTTCGATGGCGGCCGCGAACGCTTCCGCAAGCATCATGAGGAAATTGCCGCAATGCTCAATCAGCCGGATGCCGATCTGCGCGTGATTGCCAAACGCATGGATGATCTGCGTGCGGAAGGGCGGAAACAGCACGAGGTTGTGCGCGAACGCTGGCTGTCGGTGTATGACGCGCTCAGTCCGGGGCAGAAAGAAAAAGTCCGCCTCTTCCTCAAGGAACGCAGCGACCGACACGGCCCGGATTGTGATCGACCCGGCCGTCGTGGTGGCGGCAAACCGGGCGGCAAATACGGGCGACCGCCGCAGACGCCGGCCGAAAATACGCCGCCTGCGCCGCGCTGATTTGCGCCAAACCGGAACATCCCTGAATACGCCGCCTGAGTGACCCGCCCGGTTTTTCCCCGCAGGTGCGGTGGAAAAATCGGGCGGGCGGCGAATGTACAGGCAAAGCGCAAAATCCAGCCCGATTTATCGGCTTGATCGCCCAGCCAATGAAAGCGGATATAAGCCGGATATGAATCGGATATCCGGTGCGCCGCTGCGGGGAATGCATCCTTTTCACTCGCTTGCCGAAAGCGGCGTCAGGCCGTATTGGCCGTTATGAAGACGATCAAGAGCGGCGCACAGTCAGACACAAAGCGGGCGCTTGGCTATAATCGGCGCTGTCTTTCAACCTGATCGAACCATTCCCATGCGCATGCTTCGCCTATTTTTCTGCCTACTGTTTTCCCCCATTTTTGCCGCCGCCCAGCAAGCGCCCGTCCCGCCGACGCTGGATGCCAAAGCCTGGCTGCTCGTCGAATATGCTTCCGGCCAAACGCTGGCCGCGCAAAACCCGGACGAGCGGCTGGAACCCGCTTCGCTGACCAAGCTGATGACGGCCTATCTGGTCTTTGCCGCCATCCGGCAAGGGTCGCTCAAACTCGACCAAAGCATCATGGTGTCGGAAAAAGCCTGGCGATCACAAGGCTCGCGCATGTTCCTCCGGGTCAATACGCAGGTTCCGGTGGAAGACCTGATCAAAGGCATGATCGTCCAGTCGGGCAATGACGCTTCCGTGGCGCTGGCCGAAGCCGTGGCCGGCAGCGAGGAAAATTTTGCCCAGAAGATGAATGAGGAAGCCAAGCGCCTCGGCATGACCGGCAGCAGTTTCCGCAACGCCGCCGGCATGCCCGATCCGCAGCATTACACAACAGCCAGTGATCTTGCCCGGTTGACGATGGCGCTGCTGCGCGACTTCCCTGAAGAATACGCCAAGTATTACTCGCTCAAGGAATTCCACTACAACAAGATTACCCAACCCAACCGCAACCGCCTGCTCTGGCTTGACCCCAGCGTCGATGGCGTCAAGACCGGCCATACCGACGCTGCCGGTTATTGTCTGATTTCCTCGGCCAAGCGCGATTCCCGCCGTCTGATCGCCATCGTGCTCGGCACGGCATCGGAAAAAGTGCGCGAGCGCGAATCACTCAAGCTGCTCAATTTCGGCTTCCAGGCTTACGAAGTGGTGAAGTTGCAGGCCAAGGGCGAGCCGCTGGCGACGCCGCGCCTCTGGAAAGGCGCGCAGAACAGCGTCAAGGCCGGCTTTGCCGATGAATTCGTCGTCGCCGTTCCGCGCGGGCTGGCGCAGAAGCTGACCTCCGAGTTTGTGCCGCAAAAACCGCTGGTCGCCCCCATCACGCAAGGGCAAACCGTTGGCGTGCTCAAAGTCAGCCTTGATGGCAAACCTTACGGTGAATACGCGGTCGCCGCGCAGGAATCCGTCGAGCCGGCTGGTTTCTTCGGCCGCCTGATCGATGCCATTCTGCTCTGGTTCCAGTGAAATGCCGCCACGCGAACAGGCGGCGCCGGAAGCGCCGTGCTATCTGAACGGTGAGTACCTGCCGCTTTCACAGGCACGTATCTCGCCGCTGGATCGCGGGTTTCTTTACGCCGATGGCGTGTATGAACTCATTCCGGTTTTTGCGCGCCGCCCATTCCGGCTCGACGCGCACCTCGATCGCCTGCAGCGTTCGCTCGACGGCATCCGCCTGCCCAACCCGCATCCCCGCGCGGCATGGGTGGAAATCATCCGCTCTCTAGTCGATGCCGCGCCCTGGGATAACCAGTCGCTTTATCTCCAGATCACGCGCGGTGCGGGCACATGCCGCGACATGCCGTTTCCGGAAGCATCATCGCCTACGGTGTTTCTCTTTGCCGCGCCGCTGGCCGAGCCGAGTGCACGGCAGCGCGAAGCCGGCCTCAAGGCGATGACCGTTGCCGATATTCGCTGGGGACGCTGTGACCTGAAAACGCTTGCCCTGTTGCCCAATGTGCTGGCACGCCAGGCCGCTGCCGAGGCCGGGTGCGACGAGGCCATCCTGCTTCGCGACGGTTATCTGAGCGAAGGGGCTTCTTCAAATATTTTTATCGTCCAGAATGGCATCATTCTGGCGCCGCCCAAGGATCACTACATGCTGCCCGGCACCACCTACGATGTCGTGCTCGAACTTGCCGTACAGCATGGCGTGCCCCACCAAATCCGCGCCATCAGCGAAGCCGAAATGCGCACGGCCGATGAACTCTGGCGCACTTCGTCCAGCAAAGGCGTGCTGGCCATTACGACGCTCGACGGGCATCCGGTCGGTCGGGGCGAGAATGCCGGCAAGCCAGGGCCGCTGATGCGCCGGATGCACGCTTGGTACGATGATTTTCTGAACGACGAGATTCGTCGGAATCCATTGCCCTGAATAGTGTTTCCGTCCCCTCATGACCATGACGACCGATACGACGACCCCTGCGAACCCTGTGAATCCTGCGACATCCGACCAGGCGCCGGCAGATACCTTGCTCGAATTTCCTTGCGTTTTTCCGCTCAAGATCATGGGACGTGCCGACGACGCACTGGCGCCCGCCGTGCTGGAGATCGTGCGCCGCCATGCACCGGATTTCGACGGGAAAACGATGGTGACGCGCACCTCTTCCGGAGGGAACTATCTCAGCCTGACCTGTACGATCAACGCCACGTCAAAGGCGCAGCTCGACGCGCTGTACCGCGAGCTGTCCGGCCACCCGCTGATCAAGGTCGTTCTGTAGGCGAACGTTGTTTCCGCCGGCGATCCACTATGTTCGCCATGTCCGCCACTTCTGCTACTTCTGCCACCCCCGCCATGTCTGCCGCCCCGCTAACCCGCCTGCCCATCAGGGTGCGCAGGCTGGGGCGCATCGAATACCGGGACGCCTGGCAGTCGATGATCGACTTCACCGCTGCCCGTGTGCCGCAAACCCCCGATGAAATCTGGCTCTGCGAGCATCCGCCGGTCTATACCCTCGGGCGTGCGGGCAAGCCCGAACACCGGCTGTCTGATAACGGCATCGAAATGATCCGCGTCGATCGCGGCGGCCAGATTACCTATCACGGTCCCGGTCAGGCCGTCATTTATCTGCTCATCGACCTGAACCGGCGCGGTCTGGGCGTCCGCGATTTCGTCAGTCGCATCGAGCAGGCGATGATCGACCTGCTGGGTGAATACGGTATCCATGCTGGACGGCGGCAGGGTGCGCCCGGCGTTTATCTCAATACGGAGAACGGGCCGGAAAAAATCGCCTCGCTCGGACTGCGCATCCGGCACGGTTGCAGCTATCATGGGCTGAGCCTCAATGTGGATATGGATCTAACGCCCTTTACGGCCATCAACCCCTGTGGTTATGAGGGGTTGAAAATGACCCGAATGGCGGATCATGCCGATCCTTGTCCCACATGGAGTGAAGCCGCCGAGCGGCTTGCCGCGCACTTGCAGCGCGAACTGATGGCCGAACAGACTGTCTGAAGACCAGGCTTCACGATCGAAACCCGCCAAAAACGAAATGTCCGAAAATCCGTACCGTCAAATATCCTTTGCGCCGTAGCACGCTGCCAATGACGACGGATACATCTTCGCCTCACAGATAGAAACCGCAACAGATCTAGATCACGATGATTGTGCAAACCGCAGCTGAACGAGACCGCCGAAATGCATGGGAAAGTGCATGGACAAGCGCACGAGAAAGAGCACGAAATAAGGGGGCGGCGCCCCACATTGCGCCGGCTTTAGTTCAAGTCATATTGCATGAACCGCGAACATGGCAAAAGCGGCAAAATCCCCAGGACGCGGCATGAACGAAAACATCCGCCCTGTGCCCGTCAAGGAGCGGCGTGAGCAAAAGCTGGCGCGCATTCCGGTCAAAGTGGTGCGCACCGGCGAGCCGCTACGCAAACCGGCCTGGATTCGCACCAAGGCTGGCAACGATGCCGGCCGCTTCGGCGAAATCAAGCGGATGCTGCGTGAGCAGAACCTGCATACCGTTTGTGAAGAAGCCGCCTGTCCGAATATCGGAGAATGTTTTGGGCGTGGCACGGCGTCCTTCATGATTCTCGGCGATATCTGCACGCGCCGCTGCCCGTTCTGCGATGTCGGCCACGGCCGGCCGCTGCCGCCCGATCCGCAGGAACCGGCCAGTCTGGCACGCAGCGTGGCGCATTTGCGGCTGCGTTACGTCGTCATCACCAGCGTTGACCGCGACGATCTGCGCGACGGCGGCGCCGGCCATTTTGCCGATGTGGTCGCTGCCGTGCGTGGCGCATCGCCGGAGACGCTGGTCGAAACGCTGGTGCCCGATTTTCGCGGGCGGCTGGATACGGCGCTCGAAGCGTTAAGCCGCAGTCTGCCCGATGTCCTCAACCACAATCTCGAAACCGTGCCGCGCTTGTACCGCCAGGCGCGCCCCGGCGCCGACTATGCGCATTCGCTGCGGCTGCTTCAGGCATTCAAGGCGCGCTACCCGCAGGTCACCACCAAGTCCGGGCTGATGGTCGGGTTGGGCGAGACCGACGAAGAAATCCTCGAAGTGATGCGCGATTTGCGGGCGCATGATGTTGAAATGCTGACGATCGGCCAATATTTGGCGCCTTCGCCGCACCATTTGCCGGTGCTGCGTTATGTGAGGCCGGAAACCTTTGCCATGTACGAAGCGGAGGCTATGAAAATGGGCTTTTCCGGCGCTGCGTGCGCGCCGCTCGTGCGCTCCAGCTACTGGGCGGACAAACAAGCGCATCAGGCGGGCGTGGCCGAATCGGCGTAAGTTCTGCTCCGGGCCACCGCGTGGCCGCCGGTTTTCGTTGCGGGGTTTCTTTGCACCGCTGATCAGGCTACTGGCGGAGTCCGTGTGGATAGGGCATCTCAGAGCGCCTGCCCGGAGATGCCCTGTTTACAGGGGGTTCAGGGCATACCCCTCGGAGATGCCCTGTTTACAAGGACTTCAGGGCATACCCCTCGGAGATGCCCTAAATACGCGGGCTGGCGGGGCTGGGTTATTGGGCTTGCCGGGCTTTTGTGACTTCTGCGTAAAAGCCCTTGACGTAATCGTCGCCGATACTCGATGAGAATTTTTCGACGACTGGCTTGACCGCCTGTCGCATTTTTTCCAGTTCCTGCGGCCCCAGTTCGGTAACGGTCATCCCCTTGGCCTGCAACTGGCTGACAGCGTCTTTGGTTTGCCGGATTTCTTCGGCGCGCTGAAAGTCGCGTGCGCTGATCGCGGCTTTGCGGATGGCGGCCTGCTGATCGGCGGTCAAGGTGGAAAACCATTTCTTGGAGACGACGAGCGAGACAGGTGTGTAGACGTGGTGCGAAATGGCGAGGTATTTCTGCACTTCAAAGATGCGGTTCTGGAGCATATCGACAGGCGGATGCTCCAGTCCGTCGATGGCATGGATTTCCAAGGCGGTGAACACTTCGGCATAAGCCATCGGCGTGGCGTTAACCCCCATGGCTTTAAAGCTTTCGATCGCAACGGGGCTTTGCATGACGCGGATTTTTAACCCTTTGAGATCTTCAAACTTTGTGATCGGGCGTTTGCTGTTGGCGATATTGCGAAAGGCGCCGCCTGCCCAGCTCAGACCGATCAGCCCGGTATCGGCCAGGCTGTCGAGCAGTTTTTGACCGACGGGGCCGTCGAGCACTTTGGCGACTTCGGCGTCAGTCGAGAAGAGGAAAGGGAAATCGAAAATTTGCAGTTCCTTTTTGCGCACGGAGAAGGGTGCGAGCGAACCGAGGTAGAACTCCTGTACGCCGCTTTGCACAGATTGCAGCATCTTTTCTTCGGAGCCGAGCGAGGAGTTGGCGAAAACCTTGATTTTGACCTGGCCGTTTGTCGCTTTTGCGACGTCGGCGGCAAAGCGTGCCATTGCCAGTCCGCGCGGATGCTGTTCGGTGAAGCCGTGCCCGAGGCGTGCTTCGGCGGCAAAAACCGACCACGGCGCAAACAGGCAAAGACCGCCAAGCAGGGCGGTGAGCAGTGTTTGACGTTGCGGAGCGAAAGAATGCGCTTTCATGGTGTCTCCTTGATGGCGGATCGGGTGGATAAAGCGGATTCGGAAAATTCTGCCGGATTTTCTGCCGGACAGAAACGAAGTCCAGCATTGATGGTGTTGGGTTTGCCCGTGTTGCATAGCATTATAGTAAGCGGCAACGATATAATCGTTGCATGGTTTCCGTCACCCATTCCGTTGCCGCGCAGAGCGATTTTGAGCATTCGTTGCAAACCCTGAGCGATGGTTTGCCGGATGAGGATGCCGCGAGAGTGCGTGCAGCGGCCGAGTTTGCCCGCTCGATTTACCAGGAGCAGACGCTCGGCAGCGGCGAAGGCGCCTGGCGCCATGCGCTGGGGATGGCGTTGATTCTGGGTGGCCTGCGGCTCGATGCCGATACACGCATCGCCGCGTTGCTATTTGCCGTGCCGGCGTACCAGGCGCAGGGGTTGGAGGAGGTCGGTGAGCGTTTCGGCGCAGCCGTCGCCCAGCTCGTCGGCGGCATTTCCCAGCTGCATCGCTTGCGGCCGATTACCCATGGATTCGTTGCGCATTCGCAGGAAGACGGCGCGCAGAATACGGCTGAACTAAAGGCGCAGGTCGAGGTATTGCGCAAAATGCTGCTGGCGATGGTCGAGGATATCCGCGTTGTTCTGCTGCGGTTGGCTTCTCGCACGCAGACGCTGCGGTACTATGCGGCCGCGGCGGATCCTTTGCGCGTGCAGGTGGCGCGCGAGACGTTGGCGCTCTATTCGCCGCTGGCCAATCGTCTCGGGGTCTGGGAGCTGAAATGGGAACTGGAGGATTTGTCCTTCCGCTTCCTGCATCCCGATATATATAAAAAAATTGCCAAGCAGCTCGATGAGAAGCGTGCCGAGCGTGAGCAGTTCATTGTCGATGCCATTGCGCGCCTGCGGCATGAACTGGCGGCGATGGGCGTCGAGGATGTCGAGGTATACGGCCGCCCGAAGCATATTTACAGCATCTGGAACAAAATGCGGAAAAAGAGCCTCGATTTTTCCGAGGTGTACGACGTGCGCGCGCTGCGTGTGATCGTTCAGAGCGTCAAAGACTGCTATACGGTGCTCGGCCTGGTGCATAACCTGTGGTCGCCGATTCCCAAGGAATTTGACGATTACATTTCCAACCCCAAGGCGAACAACTATCGTTCGTTGCACACCGCCGTGCATTGCCCGGATGGGCGCGCACTGGAAGTGCAAATCCGTACGCAGGAGATGCATAAACACGCCGAGCTGGGTGTGGCGGCGCACTGGCGTTACAAGGAAGGCAGCAAGTCGGGCGGGCAGGGCAGTTACGACGAGAAGATCGCCTGGCTGCGGCAACTGCTGACCTGGAAGGACGAAGTTGCCGACGCTTCGGATTGGGTGCGCCATTACAAGGAGGCGGCGCTCGACGAGACGATTTATGTGATGACGCCGCAAGGCCGCGTCGTCGATTTACCGCGCGGCGCAACGCCTGTCGATTTTGCCTATCGTGTTCATACCGACCTGGGACATCGTTGCCGCGGCGCCAAAATCAACGGCGCCCTGGTGACGCTCAATACGCCGCTGGAAACCGGCCAGCGGGTCGAAGTCATTGCCGCCAAACAGGGCGGCCCTTCGCGTGACTGGCTCAACCCGGCGCTCGGTTACCTGTTGACGCATCGGGCGCGTGTCAAGGTGCGTCAATGGTTTTCCGCGCGCGAATACGAAGAGACGCTGACTGAGGGGCGCGCTATTCTGACGCGCGAGTTGCAGCGGATGGGCAGCACGAACGTCAAGCTCGATGAACTGGCGCAGAAGCTCGGGTTCGCCAAAACGGACGATCTGCTTGCCAGCCTGGCGCGCGGCGATCTTGGCCTGCGCCAGCTTCAGACGGCCGTGCGCGGCGAAGCCTTGGCGGGCGATGAAGCGCCGGATGAAGTTGCCGTCAAGAAGGCTAAAGCCAAGGGGATTGCTGACAAAGGCATCCTGATTGTCGGCATTGACCGGCTGATGACGCAAATAGCCGGCTGCTGCAAGCCGACACCGCCGGACCCGATCGTGGGCTTTGTGACGCGCGGCAAGGGCGTATCGATCCACCGTGCCGATTGCCCCAATTTTGCGCACATGGAGGCGATGCATTCGGAGCGTGTGATTGAAACGGAATGGGGCGGCGAGACCGGCCATCTGTTTGCCGCCGATCTCATCGTCGAAGCGGGCGATCGGCAGGGGCTTTTGCGCGATGTTTCGGAAACCTTTATGCGCGAGAAAATCAACGTCATCGCCGTAAATACGCAGTCCAGGCGCGGTGTGGCACGCATGAAATTCACCGTCGAAATCAGTCATGCCGGCCAGTTTCCCCGCCTGCTGGCGGCTTTGCGGGACGTGAAAGGCGTGAGCGCAGCACGGCGCGCCTGAAGCGCCTGAACCGGGGGCAGCGCGTACGGCATGCCGTCGGGGCATGCCTCTGAAACCCGCTTGGATAGGGCATTTCCAGGCACCCCTTCGGAAATGCCCTGTTTACAAGGGCTTCAGGGCAGCACTTCCAGAATGCGCTCCAGCGGGCGGCCGAGACGCGCTCCTTTGGGCGTGACGAGGATGGGGCGGTTGATGAGCACCGGCGTAGCCAGCATGGCATCCAGTAATTGCGCTTCGCTCAGTGCCGGGTTGTCCAGTCCCTGCGCCAGATATTCAGGCTGCTTGGTTCGTAGCAGGGAACGCACGCGCATTTCCGGCGGGCCGTCCATCGCAGCGGCTATGGCCGCCAATTCTGCATGGCTGGGCGGCGTTTTCAGGTATTCGACGATGACCGGCTCAATGCCGCGTTCGCGCAGCAGCGCCAGTGCCTTGCACGAGGTGCTGCATTTGGGGTTGTGGTAAAGGGTAATGGTGTTCATGGGCGGAAACTCGTAGGGGTTGGCGGGGTGATCTGTGCCTTGATCTTGACCTTGTAAGGGGCATTTTGACAACTATTGCAAGCATTTTGCAGCCGGTGGATTGCCGGAACAACCGGCTTCGTCTGGCCCTCCGGCGCATGCGGCGGGAGGGCTTGCTCCATTCGGGTTCATTCGGGCCGGCGTAAGGCGAGACTGTTTTGCAAGGTGTCGATGGTGGCGTCGGTGATGCGGGCGGCGGTAATGTCCAGGCTGAATCGCTCGGGCGCCAGCAGCCATTGGTGCGTCAGTCCGAAGACGGTGGATTTGAAATACACGGTCGCCAGATCGACATCAAGATTTTTGGGCAACGAACCCTGTGCGACGCAAAGCTTCAGGGCGTCGTGGATGAGTTGCCGCCACATCTGCTGGTAACGGCGCATCAGCGTAATGATGCTCTCGTTCTGTACGGTGTGCTCGCACATCAGGTGCAGAATATGGCAAAACTTGCGGTGGTTTTCATTGTGCAGAATGCGCTCGAAGTGATTGATCAGCGCCAGGCGCACATTTTCCAGCATATTGGGTGTGCTGTGGCGAATATCGGCATCGAGCTTTTGCCCCAGGTCGTCAAAAAGATGCTGAAAAAGCGCCTCGAACAACGCTTCCTTGTTCTTGAAATGCCAGTACAGCGCGCCGCGCGTCATACCGGCCGCCTGCGCAATTTCGTTCAGCGATGCGCGTGAGACGCCGTGGCGATGGAAGACGTCAAGGGCCGCCAACATCAGATGCTCTCGGGTCTGCAAGGCTTGGGCTTTGGTGCGTTTCATAGCGTCTCGTTTGTGGCTTTTTCCTGTAAAAAAACGCCGTGATTATAGAAAAGAATGTACGCAACATACAAGCATGAATGTATAATTGCAACCGTTTGAAAAAATGATCGCCTCGTCGTATGTTGTTTGCGGAGTTCCGATATGCCTGCATTTTTCAGTGAATGCTGTCTGGGAATTCGGGTCTGCAAAGCGTGATGGACGGCGCGCATTGGCCGTATCGGTTCTGCGGGATGCTTGTCCGGCGGACAGCTGATTACGAAATATGGACTGATGGATTGGAGACAAGAAAAATGAATTTGCATGCTTCCCGGACGCTCTGTGCAGCGGTGCTGGCTGTTGCGGCGGCACTGGCTTTGTCGGCTTGCGGTAAGGACGGAGGTTCCGCGCAGAAGGCGGGCGGCGGCGGAGGCGGTCACGGTGGCGGCGGTCAGGCGCCCGCGCCTGTGGTGGGGGTGGTGACGGTGCACCCGCAGGACATTCTTGTCAGCGCCGATCTGCCGGGGCGTCTGGAATCCTTCCGTTCTGCCGATGTGCGCGCGCAGGTTGGCGGCATCCTCAAAAAACGCTTGTTCAAGGAAGGCAGCTACGTTCAGGCGGGGCAGGCGCTGTACCAGCTGGAAGATGCCACCTACCTCGCCAGCCTGGAAAGCGCCCGCGCTCAATTAGCCAGCGCGCAGGCATCGCTGGCCAAGGCCGGTGCCGACATATCCCGTTACAAACCGCTGGTCGAGGCGGATGCCATCAGCAAGCAGGAATACGATGCGGCGGTTGCGACCAAGCGTTCTGCCGAAGCGGCCGTCAAATCGGCCAATGCGGCCGTCAAATCGGCGCAGATCAATGTGAATTACTCGCGCATTTCCGCGCCGATTTCCGGTTACATCGGTCAGTCCAAGGTTTCCGAAGGGGCGCTGGTCAGCGCGAACAGCGCGACGGTGCTGGCCAACATCCAGCAAACGAGTCCGATGTACGTTAACCTGACGCAGTCGGCCAACGACGTGATGCAACTGCGCCAGGATGTGGCGGACGGAAAAATGAAAGCGGTCGATGGCGGCGTGGAGGTCAGCATCAAGCTGGAAAACGGCAAGGAATACGCCCATAAAGGGCGATTGCTGTTTGCCGATCCGACGGTGGATGAATCGACCGGGCAGGTGACGCTGCGTGCCGAAGTGCCTAATCCCGATAACGTGCTGCTGCCGGGACTCTACGTGCGCGTTAGCCTGCCGCAGGCGAGCATTGCCAATGCCTTCTCGGTGCCGCAAAAGGCGGTCACGCGCGGCCAGAAAGATACCGTGCTGATCGTCAATGCCGAAGGCGGCATGGAGCCGCGCGTGGTCAAAATCTCGCAGCAGCAGGGGAACAACTGGATCATTTCCGACGGCCTCAAGGATGGTGACAAGGTGATTGTCGATGGCACCATGATTGCCGGCATGATGGGCGCAAAAAAGGTGACGCCGAAGGAATGGACGCCGACGGGAACACCGGCCGCCGCGCCGGCGGGTGCGGCTGATTCGGCTCACGCCGGTTTGTCCGGTGGGGCGGCGGGATCTGCCGAGGCTTCTTCTAAAAAACAATAAGAAACACAAGATAAGGAAGGATGCGCTAAATGGCCAGATTTTTTATTGACCGCCCGATTTTTGCCTGGGTGGTCGCCATCTTTATTATGATTGCCGGCGGGCTGGGCATCGCCAAGCTGCCGATCGCCCAGTATCCGTCGGTGGCCGCGCCGACCATTACGCTAACCGCCACGTATCCTGGGGCTTCCGCGCAGGTGATGGAAGACAGCGTACTGGCGGTTATCGAACGCAATATGTTCGGCGTGGATGGACTTGATTACATGTCGACGTCCGCCGATTCGAGCGGGCGCGGCACGGTGACGCTGACCTTTACGCCGGAAACCAACGAAGATCTGGCGCAGGTGGATGTGCAGAACAAGCTGTCGGAAGTCACGCCGCTTTTGCCGTCCATCGTGCAGCAATACGGCGTGACCGTCGCCAAGGCGCGCTCCAACTTCCTGATGATCGTCATGCTCTCTTCCGATACGCAGAGCGTGGCGGACATGCTCGATTACGCCCAGCGCAACGTCGTTCCCGAGATGCAGCGTATCAAAGGCGTGGGCGGCGTCCAGTTGTTCGGCGCGCAGCGCGCCATGCGCGTGTGGGTCGATCCGCAGAAGCTGAAAAATTACAACCTGTCATTTGCCGATGTTTCCTCGGCGATTTCCGCACAAAACGCGCAGATCTCGGCCGGTTCGCTGGGTGCACAGCCCGCCCATACTGGGCAACAGATCGCCGCGACCATCACGGTGGAAGGGCAATTGAAAACGCCTGAAGAATTCGGCGAGATCATGTTGCGTTCGACGGCGGGAGGCGCCAACGTCTATTTAAAAGACGTGGCCCGTATCGAGCTGGGCAGTCAGGCTTACGGAACCTCTTCGCACCTGAACGGCAAGCCGACTGCGGGGATGGCCATTTTGCTATCCAACAGCGGCAACGCGCTGGCGACGGCAAAAGCGGTGGAAACCAGAATGAATGAACTGAAACCCTTCTTTCCGGAAGGGGTGGAATGGACATCGCCCTACAACACCTCGCAGTTCGTGGCGCTCTCCATCAAGAAGGTGGTCAGTACGCTGTTTGAGGCTGTCGGACTGGTGTTCATCGTGATGTTCGTCTTCTTGCAAAATTTCCGTTACACCATCATTCCGACCATCGTGGTGCCGATCTCGCTGCTTGGCGCATTCGCCGCCATCTCTTCCCTGGGCATGTCGATCAACGTGATGACCATGTTCGCCATGGTGCTGGTCATCGGCATCGTTGTGGATGACGCCATCGTGGTCGTCGAAAACGTCGAGCGGATCATGTCTGAGGAAGGACTGCCGCCCAAAGAGGCAACCAAGAAGGCGATGGGGCAGATTTCCGGTGCGGTGGTCGGCATCACGGCGGTGCTCATTTCCGTCTTCGTGCCGATGGCGATGTTCAGCGGTGCGACCGGCAATATTTATCGCCAGTTTTCGCTGACGATGGCGTTTGCCATCGGATTTTCCGCTTTTCTGGCGCTGTCGCTGACGCCGGCCTTGTGCGCGACCCTGCTCAAGCCGGTCGCCAAAGGCCATCATGAAGAAAAGAAAGGCTTTTTCGGCTGGTTCAACCGCATTTTCGGAAAAAGCACGCATGGCTACTCATCGACGGTCGGCAAGGTGGTGCGCAAAGCGTTTTCGATGAGTCTGATATATATCGCTCTGACAGCGGGCGCGGCGCTCCTTGTCATGCGTTTGCCGACCGCCTTCCTGCCGGGAGAAGATCAGGGATTCATCATGGTCAGCGTGCAGTTGCCGGCCGGCGCGACGAAAGAGCGTACCGATGCCACGCTGGATGGCCTGACTAAGGCCGCGCTCTCCATGCCGGAAGTCAAGGACATCATCACCGTGTCGGGATTTAGCTTCTCGGGGAATGGTCAGAACATGGCGATGGGATTTGCCATGCTCAAGAACTGGGATGAACGCACGGCGCCGGGCAGCGATGCGCAGTCGGTGGCCGGCAAACTGACTGGCGCGCTGATGGGGACGGTGCGCGATGGCTTTGCATTTGCCGTCAATCCCCCGCCAATCATGGAACTGGGGAACGATTCAGGGTTTAGTTTTTATCTACAGGATCGCAACAGCCAGGGGCATGAAGCCCTGCTTGCCAGACGCAACGAACTGCTGGGCAAGATGCGCGCCAATTCCGCCATGTTTGATCCGCAGAACACGCGCGCCAGCGGGCTGGAAGATGCGCCGCAGCTGAAGATCGAGATCGATCGCCCGACTGCCGCTGCGCAGGGCATCAGTTTTGCCAGTATCCGTTCCGTACTGGCGACGGCGCTGGGGTCCTCGTATATCAATGACTTCCCGAACAAAGGCCGCTTGCAGCGCGTGATCATACAGGCCGAAGCCGGGGCGCGTATGCAGCCTGAGGATGTGCTGGCCTTGACCGTGCCGAATAGCCAGGGCGTTGCCGTGCCGCTGTCTACCATCGCCAGCGTCTCCTGGTCGCTCGGAGTCGAGCAAAGCGAGCGCTTCAACGGCTATCCGGCCATGAAGATCACCGGCGCGCCGGCGGCTGGCAAATCGACAGGGGAAGCGATGGCCGAAGTAAAACGTCTGGTCGATGAAATGAAGGGCTACAGCCTGGAATGGGGCGGCCAGTCGCGTGAAGAGGCGAAAGGCTCTTCGCAGACGGTGATGCTCTACGCTTTCGCCGCCGTGGCCGTCTTTCTTGTGCTGGCGGCGCTGTATGAAAGCTGGTCGATTCCGTTCGCCGTGATTTTGGTCGTGCCGCTGGGCATTCTCGGCGTCGGGCTGGGCGCGTTGATGCGCGGTTACAGCAATGACATCTACTTCACCATCGGGATGGTGACGGTGATGGGGCTGAGTGCAAAAAATGCCATTCTGATCATTGAGTTCGCCAAGGATTTGCAGACCGAAGGCAAGAGCGCCATCGAAGCGGCGCTGGAGGCCGCGCACCTACGCTTCCGCCCGATCCTGATGACTTCGTTCGCCTTCATTCTCGGCGTAGTGCCGCTGTATATCGCGACCGGCGCCAGTTCCGCCAGCCAGCGTGCCATCGGCACGGCCGTGTTTTGGGGCATGTTGGTCGGCACATTGCTGTCGATCTTCCTGGTGCCGCTTTTCTACGTGGTTGTGCGCAAATTCTTCAAACCCAGCCAGCACGAGCTGGAATTTGCCGCCGAACACGGATCGCGCGTCCATAACACGAAGCCGTCGCCGATGACACGGCAGGTGCGGGTGGCGGTGAAACGCCTGAGAAACAGGCTGAAATATTCTAAAAACCAGGAATCTTGACGCTCAGCGCAGCCAGAGGATACGAACAATGAAAACCGTTAAATTCAAACCCGTGGCCAGGCCTGTTGCAACGCGGCTGACTGGCCTGGCATTGCCGCTGATGCTGCCTGTATTTCTGTCGGCCTGCACGATGATTCCGGCCTACGAGCAGCCGAAAGTGAACGTGCCGGAAACCTTCAAGTACGACACGTATCCGGGCAAGGGCATTCAGGCGGCTTCTCTGGGCTGGCAGGATTACTTTGCCGACCCGCGCCTGCATCGCCTGATCGAACTGGCTTTAGAACGCAATACCGATTTGCGTAGCGCCGCCCTGAATGCAGAGGCCGTGCGCAAGCAGTACATGATCGCCCGTGCCGACCTGCTCCCCGCCGTCAATGCCTCCGGCAGCGGCACGCGGGCGCGGGTAGCGCGCGACCTGAGCGCGACCGGCAAATCGTATGTTGCCCAGTCCTACACCGTCGGGCTGGGCATTACCGGCTACGAGCTGGATCTGTTCGGCCGCGTACGCAGCATGGCGGAGGCCGCATTGCAGAGCTATTTCAATAGCGCGGCAACCCGCGACGCCACTCATCTGTCCTTGGTGGGCAGTGTGGCAAAAGCCTATTTCAATGTGCGCTATGCCGAAGAAAAGATGAATCTGGCGCAGAACGTACTCAAAACGCGCGAACAGACTTACGAACTCTCGCGCCTGAAACACCAGGCGGGCGTGGCTTCCGCCGTCGATCTGCACCAGCAGGAAGCCTTGATCGAGTCGGCCAAGGCCGACTATGCAGCGGCCGTGCAGGCTCGGGAGCAGGCGGCCAATGCGCTGGCGGTATTGATCAACCAGCCGCTGCCCGACGATTTGCCCGAGGGGCTGCCGCTGGATAAGCAGTTCAAGCTCGATCACCTGCCCGCCGGGCTGAGTTCCGAGGTCTTGCTCCAGCGCCCCGACATCCGGGCGGCCGAACATGCCTTGAAGCAGGCCAACGCCAATATCGGGGCGGCGCGCGCCGCGTTCTTTCCGAGCATCAGCCTGACCGGAACGATCGGCACGGGATCGACGGAGCTAAACCGGCTGTTCACGGGCGGCAACCGCACCTGGTCGTTCGCGCCCAGCATCAACCTGCCGATTTTCAGTTGGGGCAGCCAGGTCGCCAATCTCGACGCAGCCTGGCTTCGCCAGCAGATTCAGATCGTCAATTATGAAGCCGCAGTGCAGGCGGCTTTCCGCGATGTTTCCAATGCGCTTGTCGCACGCGAACAGCTGGATAAACGCTACGACGCGACGCTCAAGCAAAGCCGCGCCTACGCCGAAACCCTGCGTCTGGTACGCCTGCGTTACCGGCACGGCGTATCCAGTGCGCTGGATTTGCTCGATGCCGAGCGCAGCAGCTACAGCGCCGATACGGCACTGCTCGCCAACCAGCTGACCCGTCTGGAAAATCTGGCCGATCTGTACAAGGCGCTGGGCGGCGGCCTCAAGCGCCAGACGGCGGCGGAAGAGACGAAAGCGGATGCGCAAGCGGATACACAGGCAGCGGAGGCAGCAGGGCGTGCGACAAATGCTCAGGCGCCGGAAACAAAACAAGCGGCCGGAACGTAGGAATAAAGCCCCCTGCGCTGCGGCGGCGGCATCGGGCGTGCGGCGCTGTATGCGCAGATTTGCCGACGACCGGTGAGGGGTGAGGGCGTGCTATGGGGTATTACATCGTCAAAATCTTCGTTTCCGCGCTGCTGATCGTAGCCATCTCGGAAATTGCCAAGCGGCACAGTGCGCTCGCCGCGTTACTGGCCGCTTTGCCTGTAACAACCCTGCTGGCGTTCATCTGGATGTATCTCGAAACAGGAAAAATCGAGCCGATCGCCGCCTTGTCCGGCCAGGTTTTCTGGCTGGTCATTCCTTCCCTGGCACTTTTTCTGAGCCTGCCTGTTTTTCTCTCCCGCGGCTGGGGCTTCTGGCCGTCATTGCTGGCTTCGTGCGCGCTGACTTCCGGAACGTATTTGCTCATGTTGCCGCTCCTGCATCGCCTGGGCATTGCCCTCTGAGCGCGCTTGCAGATGCGAGCGGGCTTTCCGGATCCGGCGTGCTTGCCGCATATTTCAGCATGTTAGAATGCCCGGCATGGAAATTTCACTTAATGGCGAACCCCGCCGGTTTGCTTCTCCCATAAGCGTTGCCGTGCTGGTTGACCAGCTGGGTTATACCGGCAAACGCATCGCCGTCGAGCGCAATGGCGAAATTGTGCCGCGCAGCCGTCATGCGGAAACGTTGCTCGATGATGGCGACAGGCTGGAAATTGTCGTTGCCGTTGGCGGCGGTTGATAGCCGGCAAGCGATTGGCCGCCACCCAGCCTTTCATTCATACCATGGATACGAACCCTCATACCCTGACGATTGCCGGTAAAACTTACCGTTCGCGCTTGCTGGTCGGTACCGGAAAATACAAGGATTTTGCCGAAACGCGCGCAGCGATCGATGCCTCCGGTGCGCAGATCGTGACCGTTGCCATCCGGCGCATGAATATCGGCCAAAATCCGGATGAACCCAATCTGCTCGATGCGCTTCCGCCTGCGCAATTTACCATTTTGCCCAATACCGCAGGCTGTTATACGGCCGAAGAGGCGGTGCGCACGCTGCGTCTGGCGCGCGAACTGCTCGAAGGGCACCCGCTGTGCAAACTGGAAGTGCTGGGCGACCCGCAGACCCTGTTCCCGAATATGCCGGAAACGCTGAAGGCGGCGCAAACGCTCGTCAAAGAAGGTTTTCAGGTGATGGTGTATTGTGCTGACGACCCGATCCAGGCAAAGATGCTCGAAGAGATCGGCTGCGTCGCAGTCATGCCGCTGGCCTCGCTGATCGGCTCGGGCATGGGCATTGTCAATCCCTGGAACCTGCGCCTGATCATCGACAACGCCAAAGTGCCCGTACTCGTTGATGCCGGTGTCGGCACAGCCTCGGATGCAGCGGTGGCGATGGAACTGGGCTGCGACGGCGTACTGATGAATACCGCCATTGCTCACGCCAAAAATCCCGTATTGATGGCGAGCGCCATGAAAAAGGCGGTCGAAGCGGGGCGTGAGGCTTTCTTCGCCGGACGTATGCCGCGCAAATACTATTCGGCCGATCCATCCTCGCCGACCAGCGGCCTGATCGGTTCCTGAATAATGGACGGCGCACGCAATGATCGCAGCGCGCCCGACGGCGCGGCTGGCGGCGGGCGGGCGGGCGAACCGCAGGAGGCAAGGGCGCCACAAGCGCAGGATGATCGGGGAGAGCGGGATGCCGCCCGCCACCGCCCCATCCGCAGCTTCGTACTGCGCCAGGGGCGCGTCTCCAACGCCCAGCAGCGCTATTACGACGAGATGATGCCGAAAGTCGGCATTCCCTATGCCGATGCACCGCTTGATCTTGACGCCGTCTTCGGCCGTACCGCGCCCAAGATTCTCGAAATTGGCTTTGGCATGGGCGAAACGAGCGCCGCCATTGCGGCCGCGCATCCGGAAAACGACTACCTCGGCATCGAAGTGCATGCCCCGGGTGTCGGCAGCCTGTGCAAGCAGATTGCAGAAAAAGGCCTGACTAACCTACGCATCATTCGACACGACGCAGTCGAAATTTTGCGCACGATGATTGCGCCGGCGTCGCTGGCGGGCGTGCACATTTTCTTTCCCGATCCCTGGCCGAAGGTGCGTCATCACAAACGCCGCCTCATCCAGCCGCCGCTTGTTGCCCTGCTCGCTGGCCGGCTGCAAACAGGGGGCTATTTGCACTGCGCTACCGATTGGGAGGATTACGCCATGCAGATGCTCGCCGTACTTTCCGCCGAACCGCTGTTGGAGAATACGGCGGACGGCTACGCGCCGCGCCCCGATTATCGGCCGCTGACCAAGTTTGAACAACGTGGCTTACGGCTTGGGCACGGGGTGTGGGATGTGATCTTCCGACGCAAGGTCGTCGATACGCAAACGCAAACGCAAACGTAACCCCCCCCGCCAGGGATCAGGCGTTCCCATTTCCCGCTGCACTTGCGAGAGTTTCTGGCCTGTCTAAAAGCAATAAGCTTCAAAAGCCATCATTGGCAAGATGGCGCTCAATAACTACCATGATTTTATGGTAAAAAAACGCCGTAGTATTAGGCTGTATTTCGAGTAAATCAACTGCTGTTCTGGCGGTGGCCTCAGTGACGAAAAATTCAATAAGCTTTAATTGGGGTTTCTTATTTGATTTATAATAAGTTGGCTTTATCTCTATAGATTGGCATAATTGCTAATCTGCTACAGCCCCAATTGTTTTACTACAATTTCTTTATTACTATTTCCTCTCCAATTTTATCTATGATAAAAATATCACCTGTCTCTTGGGCAATATCAAATCCACCTACAATAGATAGTTCTTGCAAAACCTTGGGATTGCTCCCATCTTGGTCAGCCTTTGATAAAAACCACCCCGATTGAAGCGATTTTCTTTTAGAAATAAAATAAATTTCTTTTGATCGGCGGTATCTGGGAGAACAAAACTCAAAAAAATTCTCCGGGTCATGAACATCAATCATTGATATGGCTTTTGTCTTTTTATCTATCCGATACAACTTTTCCCAGCTAAGGCTCTCTAAGAGTTTGTTGTAAGAATTCTTGTGCCCGTCAGACTTCTTGTGTTCTATAAATATATTCATTATCGTAATGATCTCTTTAATGAAATATTGAAAAGGCATTTCTAATAAACTTACTATTGGAGAACATTTTCGTTTTTGCTTTTCCAATTCCATTCTTTCGCCTGTGATAACGATATTATGGCCATTGTCATCGCCACGGTTTACTTGATGAAACTCTTTATAAGTAAGCCGTGTTTCTTGATAGCTGTCTAAATCAATGCTGTAAAGGTCATAATCTGTGGCAGGCGTTTTTCCTTCTTCACGCTTTTTGCCTTTAAAATAATAAACCTGCTTGCCATCTTGCGAGAAAAATGGAAAGATATTTACTCCCTGGCTTGCGCTAATTATTTTTTCATTCCAGTTTTTTGTATCAAGCAAAACAATTTTCATATCGTCCAGATTGAAGTAATTATTTTCTATGGCAGTAGAAACAAGTACAATACGGCTGCCATCGGGCGACCATCTAGGATGTCCTAACGTTCTTTCCGTATTTTGCGGAATGACACTGATTGTTTTTGTTTTGGTATCGAGTAAACGTAATCCATGCGAAAAATAGTTGGTCTTAAATACAACTTTTTCTCCATCGGGAGAAACGGCAAGGTATCTTTTTTTGCTTTCAAGCCTGTTGGGTAAATTGTTTCAGCCTGAACCTGCGTCAAGACAAATAATCCCAGAAATATTCCGAGGACCAGCTTGAACAGGAAGCTTCTTTTCCCCATTTTGACTTTCCTTATATTTCAGATTTCTGAATATTCAGATTGCGCCCGGTTGGGCATCGCCCCTTCCGATATTTTTCTATGGGACGATGGCGCCAGGCGACGCAGGCATTGAGGCGGGAGTCTCAATGGCGGAATATTATTGTTGTTGCCAGATACCCTGCATGTTCCCGTCGGCATGGCTTAAACAAGCGCGGCGTGTGTGTGGGGTGGGGGGAGATACGCGCCGATATATGCAATCAATTGCATGAATGCAGTGGTTCGCGTCTTGTTCATGAAGATTTCTCCATCAACAATGAAGATCAACGTCCGCAGGCTAGTCTTCTGCCATGCAGCTGTCAATAGGTGGTTCAGATGAATGCGCGGAAAGATGCAGTGCTTCTTAAATTTCTGGGAATGGCGCTGTATGGAAAGAGGCAGCGATGCGCGGGTGGTGCGCGGCCAGCTAGCCGCAAGGAGCGCGATTTGTTTTCTACTGTGGCTTTCTGAGTTGTTGTCTGCGTCTTTCAGATGTGCTCGGTTATCTAAATTGACCGGCCGCCAGCCCGCGTCAACAGGGCGTTTGCGGGTAGGCTGCCCGGAAACCTGCGTAAACAGTGGGCTAGCGGATAGGCAGGCTGGAAACGCCCGTAAACAGTGGGCTGTCGGGCAGGGTCTTCGGAAACGCCCGTTTTACGCGGGGTTCAGGGCGGGCGTGGTGGCGATTGTTATC
>ERZ773043.82-NODE-82-length-47034-cov-6.618170_pt1 | contig 47034 bp, 48 predicted proteins | sample MGYA00580636_ERZ773043 | MGnify/ENA primary metagenome ERZ773043 (study PRJEB29015, sample SAMEA2737992) | human oral metagenome | biome: human oral; feature: human-associated habitat; material: dental | place: China | collected 2065 ...
GAGTCTTTATGGTAAATAGAGCATTCATTAAAACAAACAGGTATTCAGCTCAAGAAAGAGCTAGATGTAGAGCTTATAGCAGAGTAACATTTGAAATTGATACTGATGAATCGGACTCAATGGGTAAGTTCTTAATAGCGTACCATCATTACTGGAATTTTAAATTACCAATGGCGAATATCCTTAGAACTTTCGTTTACTCCAATAGAAAACGAGATATCTACTTTGACGGTATTGATACTGATGGTAATTGTGATTTCAGAATGGCTAACCAAAGCATGATTATCATCAATAAAGAAAAGAGATACCTGAAGATAAGTATTCCTACCGCTAATACCACAGTAACCATTAAAGATGGAAAAGTAATGTTTGGTGAAGAATATCTTCGTGAACAATTACCGGATAGTTTAATTGATTCTATTTTAGATGGAATTAATAGATGTTTAGATGAAATATCCAAACACGGTGCTGATTCCATCAAAGACCCTGGCAAATTTATCCTAAGGAACATAGCTAATGACTAAACCCAAAAATAATCATTAATGATAAACCCGATAAAGAAGACTTTATTAAAGCCGTCCACTCTCATGTCGTCTTTTCTTTACCTATATACACGTCATATACCCTTACACCCTGATACACCCATGGTAGGTGTATCGGGGATATATGGCATCTTTCTTTATGTGTTCTTAATTAAGAGGTCTTTATGACAGATAAAATTTATTTAAATCATTCCTTTGATTATAAGTATCCAGAATCTAAACAAACCATAGATAAAATCAAAGACGATCTTTACTGGTTATTGGGTTTAATGGATGAATATAAAAACAATGGTCTGTATCTCAGATCATGTACTATATATCAAAATAACTCTATTGATAAGATAGCAAAAAGAAGAATAACACTAAAAAAGAATGAGATTGTTTCTGATAATAGCATAAGTAATAAAACAAGAGAAATAGATATAGAATATCATCCAGATAGACCAGACTTTTGTTTTAAAGGACATTATTTCAATCGTAGCTATGGTAAACATGTCTTATTGAATATCAAATACGAACACGTTGGTTTACTGGACATTGATAAGTGTAGTATCGTAATCAAAGACAGAGTTATCGAATATACATTAAATAACAAAGATGAAGTTGTTGATCCTAAACTAATGGAGTTAAATGAATCACTGAAATCATTACTCGATAAACTTAGGGCTTTCTTAGAGAAAAAGTATTTTTAAATTGAGGAGTCTGTCTATGACCAATAAATACGAAATATATCAGCAATGTAGAAAAACATTGCTCGATACACCTGTTGAAAATCATGAGTTATACAAAGACTTAATTGATGAATTTGATTTCTTGATCGATTACATCAAAAACTCGATGACTTTCTTTAAATTCGAATCACCGTTACCTGGTAGGTTAGCATTAGAATCTAAACATTTCAGATTGGTTTTTGCCCCTATAATAAAAGACAAAAATAAATATGCTGGAATAAGCGCTTTTTTACTATCACATTGTTCAAATAGGAAGGATGATGAATTTACCCCTATATTTAAAATTGATGGTTGTTATGAATTTGAAAGAGATTTAAAAGAGTTGGGAGAAGAAATAGAGATAAAATATCGATATATGAAATCTTTTATGGATTACGTAATGTCAGATTTGGTTCAAATCAGACAAGAACCAGTTTTCTATGTAAGAAAAGAGATTAGAGTAGGTCGAAGATGGATTTATATGTAACGAAACAACACCAGGTAGAGGGATTCACCTCTACCTGGATGTATGCCGCGTAGCGGTTATCTGAGCTGACGCTGTAAGTATCAGTGAGGACTTCCTCTGAGCTGGCACTTGTGGTGTCAGCGATGAAAATGACACATTCCTTAAGATAAGGAACATTTCATGATGCGTGAGTAATGGCGTATACACGTCATATATCCCCTAAATCTAGATTCCGATTTTCCTTCGGAAAATATTGAATCTAGATTTTTTCAATCCTATATTATATTAGTGATGTAGACCAGGATGATTGCACCTATCCTGGTCTACAGGGACTCCGGCTTATTCGTCTCTATTGAGACTAGAATAAGCCTTAAGGGGATATATGCCGCGTTAGAGACATATATCCCCGATGACGATTAAGTCATAAGCAATAACGGTATATGTTGGAGAACTCAATATGAGCTTCGGTATACCAGTGGAAGAAGACTGGTTGTTTGAGGATATGGTCCCGATCAACCAGTCTTCTATACACACTAGAAAACCCATCACGATGGAAAAGGAGCAGCCGGTTCCCAAGGCCTCTTCTTCCCACCGTGATGGACTGACTGTAGAACAAGAAAACATTCTGTTTCTACGTCATCAGTTTGGCCCTGCCTTAGGTCGATAGCCTTTGGTAGGACCACGACAGAATGAATCTTGTCATATAAATAATCACCCTGTTTACATAGGACTTGTAAACAGGTATATTTTCTTAACTTATTTAAAAGGAGCATACGCTATGAAAAAATCTATTCTTTCGTTTTTTATGTTGGTATCCACGGTAGGGGTATCCACGGTAGTTTCAGCCAAGGGTATTGATTATGAATCTTATTTAAAAGATTTGGCTAATGCCAATATCTCTATCGAGACAGATGACTTGTCTTATGCTGATCTCAGACTGATGTCCTCTGACGATATCGCAAAAATGTTTAATGTCTCTCTAGATTCAGCGGATATTATTTCCCGTCTCTGGAGGGTATTACCAGAAAATATTGATGTTCTGGAGTCAGTGGAGCTGGATGATGGGGTATACACCCTGTTAGATCAGGATGATTACAATCGACAATTATGGCAATTCACAAACGGAGAAAAAACAACAGTCTTCGAATGTGAAGGCCAAGTAGGTAAGCAAAAAGGTAGTAAAGTCATGAACTTTGATCCTCTCTGCTTCTTTTACAATACCAATAAATAAGGAGTTTACTTATGAATATTAAAGGCTTGTTTGTAACAAACAAACGAAATACAATCATCGCCCTAACTATCCTGGCGGTATGGGAAGTAACGGCTTATGCCCTGGGCACAGTGGCGAGTAATGTTGAACCATCTGAACCAGAAAAAACTGTGGTCGATGAGAAAATCAATAAGGCATTCAAAGAACATTTCGGCGATTCCTCTTCTAAGCCCGCCAAATCTATCAAGAAAAGAGAAGGTATTCCTTCTCCTTTATTCTACTCCCCTACTACCGGTGAAGAAGGTATGGCTCTGTATGACAATCCTGACTTTCTCTTTAGTAATAAAGAAGAAGCCATTAAACAAGCTAGAGAAAGGGCTTTAGGGAAAATGGAAGCTGATAAGCAAAGAGAAGCGGAAGAGTGGGACAGAATAGCAAAAGAAGAAGCAGAAAAGATGCGGAGGTACGAAGAAGAAGAAAAAAGACAATTTCAAGAAAGAATGAGAAAAGAGAAAGAGATGCATGATAAGCATTTGGCAGAGGTAGAAGCTAAGAAAGCTGCTGAAAAACAGGTTATAGCTAAAACCGAAGAACCTAAGGATGAAACTCCTTCTACGCCTACGATTCCTTCTTCTCTGGTATCAGACATTAACCAAATATCTACTCAATCTACAGATAACAGTCAGTGTGAACCTTGTTCTCCGGGTTGTGAAGAAGGTTTTATCTGTGATGACGAAGAAGACACCAACGGGTATGATAATACCTGGGTGTGGGATGCTGGATCGAGTAGCATTGCTGAAAAGTTCAACATCTCTGTTACCAAAGCCGAAGGGGTTATTCCATTCTGGAAAGAACTTCCTCCCAATGAGCCAGCGAACAAGGTTATCAAAACCAGTAATGGTAAGTACTCACTCATGGTCAAAGGAGACAGTAAAGTCTGGACGCATCAACCTGGCAAGGGTACCCCCTATGACTTTACCTGTAATCGTCAACAAGCCACATTACTAGCGGACAACAGAGTAGTAGAATTCTCACCGATATGTGCGTTCTATTATGGTCCGCTTAATCCTTAAACTTAACATCTAATAAAGGAATTTATTTATGAAAAAATCTATTATTGCTGTTTTAGTAGCACTGGCTACAACAGTCGCTCAAGCTGAGTTCACTGGCTATACACCAGAGGAACTTAAATCCATGTCTGTAGAGGACATTCAAAATAATTTTGGCCTTACTCTTGAAGAAGCCAAAATGTCTCATGCTGTCTGGAAAGGTCTATCAGCCGAAATCCCTGCTGCTGATATACAAGCCACTCTAACCGGTAAAGATGTTCTCACCTATCATTTTGAAATGCGGAATATTGTCGATAAGAAAATTACCTTTGGAATCCGGTACGATATTGGTTATATCAAAATGGATGATGGTAGAATGAAGAGTATCTATGACGTTGATGATCGGTATGTAAACCTTCGCACTGAAATAACCTGTGAAGGACCGTATGGAACATATACAACAGAGACCAAAGATTCTGGTAAATATCAGAAGCCGATTGCATTTGACCCTATCTGTGTTTTCTACAACACGGATTATTATCTATCTTCCTATAATGAAGGAGACAAAAGCAAAAAAGAAGAGAAAGCTGAAGAGTTGAGACATATGTCTCAACTAGACTATGTCGCTTTAATGGGACAGGGACGCCTTACAGAACAGGATATATTCAATGCTCTTTACAATTTCCCTAATATGCCGACTTCTTTGAAAGAAGGGGATCATATTGACATGGTAGAAATGACGGGTAAAGACATAAACGGAGATCCGGTCGGATCACCTGTTAGATATACCTTGGTCAATGCCGATCAGCGTATATGGAACCGAACGGATGTCGTGGGGGGAAAAGAAGTTAGATGTACATTTAACTATATCAATTTCTTCAATCTGCCGATGAGAAATCATGTCTGTGTGTTCTACAATGAATTGCAGAAAGCATCTCTGTAATATTTAATTTAATCTTTTCTATAGGAGTGTAATCATGTTAAAACAAATTATCCTTGGTGCCATCTTCGGTATGACCTCATTGTTAACTTTTGCCGGGAATGAATATGTTCCAGGTAAAAACTACCAGGAGATCACCCCTGGGTGGTGTCCTACCAATGGCGGTACTTGCAATAAACCCACCAAAGAGACAGTCACCTATCTGGGTGAAAACGGCTCTGGTGGAGCCTTCATCTCTAAAGAGACTAAAATCACATTCGTCTGTACAGCAGTATCAATTTCTGGTACAGAAGTGCCTGTGAAAATTACCATCTTCTCAGATGGTAAAATGGTATCTGCAGAACCTACTACTGAGAGCAATCTCTGCAAAGCATACTGGACTTATTACAAAGAAGTCCACTGATGTCATCATAGTCCCTCTATACTCCCATCAAAAGGAGTATAGAGGGATATATGTTATCTTTATTTTCTTTCACTCCTCTACTATCGTAGATCCGTTCAAGAGGGGTTTCTTTCTCTCAATCAAATATATTTTTCTTTTAAGTCTTCTATCGAAGTAAAGATAGGAACATTATACATAGCCCCTTCTTTGGCTTTCTTACCAGGATTTTCTCCTACCAGTAAAACAGTACCGCCTCTCTTTGAAAGATGGTTACTTACGGTAAATCCTAATTGTTCTAGTTCAGTAGAGATCTCCTCTCTACTCTTGCTAAAACTACCGGTAATTACTACGGTAGGAAGATCTTTATTTGCCTTTACCCATGTTGTATTAGTCATCAGGAAAAATTGACAATAAAGATCTTTATCCATAGGAGAAGCAAAGAAGTTAAGATACTCTTCTGCGACAATATCTCCTATCCCTTCTATCTTAAGTAATTCTTCTTTTGTTAGGTTTACGAGTTTATTAGGATCAGGATATATTCTAACAATACTCTTGGCAGTGCTAGAACCTATATTAGGGATACCTATGGCATATAGTCTTTTATCTAAAGTAGCTTCTTTAAAACTATTCTCTATAGATAGTAAGAGTTTATCAGCTTCTTTTTCAGAGAGATCAATCTTTAGTAAATCTTCTTTCTTTAGTAAATATATCTTTAATACTTGATCTATACCTAATATCTCCGCCATATCCTTAGCTATCTGTTCTCCCAGACCAATAATGTTCATGGCTTTACGAGAAGCAAAATGAGTAAGATAATCTATTATTGCTTCCTTACATTGTTTATTTGTACAATAAGCGTAGTGATTACGGATATATAAAGGACTATTACAAGAAGGACAAGTATCAGGAAACGGATAAGGTACACTATCTTTATCCCTAACTTCTTTGATCACAGAAGTAATCTGAGGTATCACTTCGGCACTTCTTCGAATAAAGACTTTATCCTTTATTCTAATATCCATCTTTTCAATATAGTCTTTATTATGCAAAGTAACATAGGTCACCATAGCACCTGACAGTAATACGGGAGAGACCCTAGCAACAGGAGTAACTCTCCCTGTTCTTCCTACTTGAATAAAGATATCCTCTACAGTGGTGACTTCTTCATTAGGAGGATACTTGTAAGCTATGGCATAAGAAGGTACTCTACTGGTAGTCCCTTTTTCTTTTTGTATGATATAATTATCTACCATAAGTACTGCTCCATCTATCTCGTATGGCAACCCCTCTTTGATCTCTTCTATCTTTTTTATTTTTTCAATAATATCTTTATTATTACTTTCTTTATAAATAACCTCAGGTATAGGAATACCTAATTCTTTTACATATGCTAAATACTTATAATAAGTACTAGGGAAATTAATATCTTTACTGACTTCTCCTACACCATAACAAACAAAAGACAATTCTCTTTCTTTTGTCACTAAAGGATCTAATTGACGTAAACTACCACTAGCCAGATTTCTTGGATTAGCAAAGGTTTTCTTATTATCTTCTTTGAGTTTATTATTGATTTTTTCAAATCTCTCTTTGGTAATATAACATTCTCCTCTGATTTGAATATAATCAGGAGGGATAGGGGTATTTAATACTAAAGGAATATTAGAAATAGTTTTAGCTTGTTCAGTAATATCCTCTCCTATAAACCCATCGCCTCTGGTACTGGCTCTAATGAGTCTACCTTCTTTATATTCAAGTTCTATTGCTAAGCCATCAAACTTAGGTGTAATAACAAAATCACAATGAAAAGTATTTAACCATTTCTCTAGATCTTCGTAGGAGTAGAGGTTATTCAAAGACAACATAGGGACAGTATGTTGTACTTTAGTAAAAGCAGTATTACTTTTGTATCCTATATTAGTATACTCTTTTTCTAAAGATAATAATTCTTTTAGTAACTGATCATACTCAAGATCACTGATTAAAGGAGAATTTAATTCGTAATAGTGATAATTATATTTATTTATTAATTCTTTTAATTCCGTTATTCTTTCCATTTTTACTCTCCTATAGATGTATAGTTCATAATAACCTAAATCTTGTCGGATCTAAAAACATAGGAATATATATTTCTTTCACTCGACTCCTCTGGAGTCTCTCTCAAGAGGATATATTCAATTCTAATTAGAATTGAATATATATTATACATCTGGAGCTATTCCCATAACAAAGAGGTACAACATGATAAACGAAGTCGATTATTTTAAACCTTTCTACATCAGAAATCCTAACAATCTTTTTGATGCTAATACCGTTATTAAACACAATCCTACTATAGTAGAATATAGTTTTGTTAAACTGAGTAAGAATCTATGTTTAGTTATTCAATATAAGAATGAAAAACATAAAGAGGATTATACTTTATTAGGTATTTATTCTTATCAAGAAAAAGACACTATTAAAACATTATTAAAACAAAATAGACGTATTACCATTAATAAAGATATTTCAGAAGAAGATTTCTCTTTACTTACTAAAGACAATCTTATTTTTAAAGCCTGTCGTACAACGATAGCTATAAGAACCAACACAGGTATGTATCTATTTACCAACTATATCTATAAAGAAAAGATCTCTGACTGGTATCGAGTAGTGGTTTTACCAAATAAAGGTAAAGAAGAACCATCAGGAAAATGTCAGCTTACTGAGTGTCCTTTCGAGTATGTCTCAATCACGACCCAAGGTAAAGAATGGGAATTCACAGAACCGCATTTAAAGATTATTAAATAAAGGATATTAGTCATGCTTAATATTGAAATGTATCGGATAGAGAATGGTTGGTCCTATATTCTCACCGATGAATTTGATATGACCAAGGAGTTATACCACTGGTATAGTGCTACTGTAAAGACAACTATTAGAGAACATGTCTCTGATGTCTTTAAGTTACTATACAAATCAAAAGCATTATACCAAGATAACTGGGGCGTTGCTAAGACAAGTAACCATAGTGAGCTTATCGAGAAAGAAGAATATATTTCTACCAAGTATCTATCTGGTCTTAGTTATCAGAAAAGAATCAATACCCTTTCTGAATTTCAATTATCCGAAGGTGTTGCTATTCAACAAAGAGCCTATCAGCTAACTAATTATCGGTTAGAAGAACATTGTATATTAGAGTTATTAATAAAAGATTATCTCTACACAGATAGTGATATAGATCCTTTATGGAAAGAATATAGAATCATTATCAGTGGTAGCAAAATAGATCTCTCTATTTTCTTTGGTAATTTCTTTGGTGTTGATGATGCTAGTGTCTATGTCAGAAGAACGGACACCATGTCCTTTCATTTCTACGATCATACGGGTGTCAATCATGATTACGATATTAGATCAGTTAAAAACATATATGTAGAGCCTTCCCATGATCTAGATATTTTCTTAAATAAAGTCTTTACTAATCCTACTATAGAAGCCGATACTCGATTTCTGAATTATGATTTCTTAGAGAAGTTTTATTTGGTTTTGAAAAAAGAAGATCAATTAAGAAAAAAAGAAGTCGAATTCAAAATACAAGAGAATATAGAAAGACAATTAAAGAGTCTAGAACAGTTTCAAAGAAAACAAGATGTAAAGTGTAATGAGAATCTCTATAACGATCTGGATTCTAATTATGTTGAGAAAACCCCATGGTGGGTAGTGAATTATAAGAAAGCTGATTTTACTCTGGTGAAAAGAGGATATACCTATATCTATCAAGATACCCATCAGAGAAAACTCATCCGTATCTAATTTAAAAAAGGAAGAGTAATGTTAGATTATCTCGTGATTGTAGAATCTCCTAAGAAAGTCAAGCATATCCAGAAATATCTAGGATCTGATTATAAAGTACTTGCTACAAAAGGTCATGTCAGAGAGATTGCTAAAGAAGAAAAACTGAAAGCGATCAATGATGATTTTACTATTAAGTATAACATCAGTAAATCAGCTAAACCTTTTGTCAATGACATAGTCTCTAATGCTAAAAATAAAAAAGTGATCTATCTCTGTACTGACCCAGATAGAGAGGGAGAAGGTATCGCATGGCACATCATGGAGATTTTGAAAAGCAAAGGTATCAAAGGCCCTTTTCAACGTGTGGTGTTCCATGAAATCACAGAGAAAGCTGTCAAAGAAGCTTTTAAACATCCACGAGATATCGATACTAATCTCTTATATGCCCAACAAGCTAGACAAGCTTTAGATTATTTATTAGGATTTTCTTTATCTCCTGTGCTTTGGAACAGTGTAGAAGGAGCCAAATCAGCAGGGCGTGTACAATCCCCTGCTTTGAGACTCATTGAAGAAAGAGACCTAGAGATCAAGAACTTCAAACCAGAAGAATATTGGTCTATTCATCTGAAAACAGAAAAGGATAATATTCCTTTTATCGCTAAACTCCATTCTTTACGAGGACTGAATAGCAAAGTTGTTATTAGTAATAAAAAAGAAGCTAAAGCCATTATTGAGAAAATAGGTAAAGACAAAGTACAAGTTACCAACATCAAACAAAAGCAAATCAAAAGAAAACCTAAAGCACCTTTTATCACAACTACTATGCAAAAGGATGTCTTTAGGAAACTAGGCTGGTCAACAGACTACATCATGAGCAGAGCACAGGACTTGTTCGGTAATGGTCATATCACCTACATGCGTACTGACTCCACGACGCTTTCTCAAGAGGCTATTGACAATATCAAAAAGACGATATTGGATACCTATGGTAAAGATTATCTCTCTCCTGAAACTAGAGTATACGATAAGAAAGCTGCTAATGCTCAAGAAGCACACGAGGCTATTCGTCCTACAGATTTCTTTTATACACCAGAGAGAATCAAACCTGTGTTAGAGAAACAAGACAGAGGTAACTCTGATGATAATCTAAAGCTTTATCGAATCATTTATCAAAGAGCATTAGCATCACAAATGACAGATGCTATCTTTGACAGTACTACAGTCGAGATGCTCTGTGGTGAAGGGATCTTTAGAGTATCCGGATCTACACTAGTATTTCCTGGTTATTTAGCGGTATATGAAGAGTCTAATGAAGAAGATTCTAATAATCAACAAGACGATAATCAAAAGCTCCCTAAACTGGAGATTGACGATCTCCTGCCTAATAACGAAGTCTATCCAGAACAACATTTTACCTCTCCTCCTCCTAGGTTTAACGAAGCTTCTCTAGTAGACTCTTTAGAGAAACTAGGGATTGGTAGACCTTCTACGTATGCATCTATTATTAAAACCTTGAAGTCTAGGGACTATGTTGATAATAGTCAACGGAAAATGGAGTCTACTGATATCGGTAAGAGAACAACGGAATTTCTTAAAGAGCGATTTCCGGATTATGTCTCTTATGACTTCACGGCTAAGATGGAGGATAATCTTGATAAACTCTCCCGAGGTGAACTGTCTTATATCTCTGTCATGACTGACTTTAAAAATAAGCTCAGTACGGATATCCGTATCCACAAAGAAAAACAAACCACAGGTACTTCGACAGAAGAATCTTGTCCTATCTGTCAATCTTCTTTGATACTCAAAGAAGGTATTCATGGTAAGTACTATAAGTGCAGTAACCAGGAATGTCAATACAAAAGATCTTTCGAAAAGAAAGAAGTCAAATACCTGGAGGAACAGTGTCCTGAATGTCATAAACCCCTGGTAGAAAGGATCAGTAGAAATACAGGCCGTCCCTTTATTGCCTGTTCTGGCTATCCGGATTGTAAATACATCAAAAAGGATAGACCTGATCCAATCGATACAGGAGAGACCTGTGAAAGATGTGGTAAAGGCCATATCTTGTTATGTGAAAATGAAAAAGGCAAGTATAAGAAGTGTAGTCACTATGTCCCGAAGAAATTCAGGAAGAAAAAGAAGAGTTACTGCACTTACTGGGAAGCTATCTAAATCATCTATGCTCCATTGCACCCCTTTGATAGGGGGTGCGATGGAACGATGTAGATGTAGTATCTGAGTCTTTTAACTTATTTATAAGGAGTGAATTTATGTCTAGTGTTATCCATATTGAACAAATACCCATGACACCTGAGTTTATTATTAAATTAATTTCTCATGCGGTACATACCAATAAGAATGCTTTGTATCCAAGACAAACAGCGGTACAGACACCGGATGGTGATCTAGCTTTGTCAGCAATAGATCCTTTTATCTTTACTAAAGCTGCTACGAAGACAGAGCCATCTTGTCGATATGAATATACCGTACTCTGTCTAACCAAAGAAGACGATACGACAGGTAATGGATTACATCAAAAAGCTTATGTTGCTGATGATGAGGGTAATGCTAACGAAATTGCTATTGAAGATTATCGACAAGAAGAAAGATCTATCGATGACAAAATGACCGATGAGTATTATGCTTTTTTCCATATAGTAAAATATGTTAAAAAGAACTATAAAGAATCGATTATTAAACTCTCCTTTACGGATATTAAAGTCTTATTCCAAAGATTTACTAAATATAAAGCCAATAGTCTAGGGATATGTAAAGGACCTCATGTGGTCTTTTTATATAAACTCCTTCAGACCTATTATCCTTCCTTGATGGAAAAAGAGATAAATGATACTGATCTCATTGAGAAAGTATTAATGGCACAAAGCCGATATGTGAAAAGCTATAAAGATCTAGAAGAACTTGCTGTTAGAAAAGACGATAGAATCTATCGTTATTTTAAAGTCAAAGTGGGGAGTCAAACTACCTTGACTTTTCAAGAAGAAGACGAATATGGTAGAATTTTAAAAACTTGTCAAGTAAACATGAATGACATTTATGATCTTTATATGCACACTCGATCAGAACTCTCTTTACAGAAGCTACAATGTCTGATACGATAAAAGGATAATACCCATGGATATTCTTTTCGAAAGAAATGACCAAAACATAGATTCTTCTATTGCCCCTTCCATAGGAGAGATTGTACATCATTATCAAAAGAGTCTACTCCAAAATGAAGAATCCACCGAGACAACAGTACCAAAAGAAGATACTTGCCTTATATATCAATTTACCCATACCCAGTATGAAACGAAACTAAGGGTTATGGTAACAAAAGGAAATCGTCATTTAGGTAACCTTCATTACAGCATACGTGATTAGTCATACATCCCCCTTTACTACTTCCTTTATTGAGGAGGTAGTAGAGGATATATGATACAATATACCGAGACACTCAGGAGAACTATTTTCATGTTTAGTTTATTTAAAAGAAAGATACCTTATCCTAATTTAGATTTGTATTATAAGGACTGTTTTATTATCTGGAACTTTGATGGATCTTATACTACTGTAGGAGCATCTGCTTTAGGTCCTGACAGTAAAGAGATTTGTTTATTGATGCCAGATTCCTTACACTGTAGTCTCTATTATAACAAAGGAAAACTCAAAGGGATGCGAGTTTTACTTGACGATGATTATATCGATGTTCCGGTAAAGTATGTAAATTCTCCTTATATACCTTCAACGATTACGACTAAAAAACCTACCTTCGTTAATGGTTTTATCTTTATAGAGTTTAGTGAACATCAACCTAAAGAAGATTATCTATATGCTTTATATTGTCTTTTAAAAGAAGATCCTAAACTTTTAGGAGATAGACTTCTCTTTATGCCTATGGAGAAGTGTAGCAATAATGAATACATTTCTGTAGTAGGAGATTATAATAGCTGGTTCTTTATTGAGAATAAATTCTATTATGTTTTTCATAAAGAATGGTTTAAAACCTCTATTGATCTACCTACAGTTACCAGTCAAGAAAAAGATTTCATGGAACGAGACGGATATGTCGATTGTTTCATGGAAAGAAAAGGAGAGAGAACACCTATCAAAATAAGAACCGACGGTCTTTATATTTTTCAAGGAGAAAGAATCTTTCTAGATGAAAAAGATAAATTCAATACCAAAACCATTAAACTACAGAGAATCAACCAGTCTTTTGTAACAGAGATAGATTCTGTGGAGTATGGGGTCAATGAGTTAGGTTTAGTATTAGGTTATATTCGTTTTAAACAACAACCATTATTCTCAAGTTGTGTTGTTGATTCTGTTGTTCTTCCAGATAGATATTTAAATGGACATCGTATCCATAAAGGGGATAAGGCTTTAATTGGTTTTGACAGTACGAGAGCGACGATTTATTCTATCTTCTCTACCAAGAAAGAATCAGCATTTCCTTTCCCTAACTACTGTCCTTCTTGTGATACTAAACTCAATACTGGTAAATTCAAAGATGGTAATACTTATCGATTCTGCAATAATTATCAATGTAGAGATATAGCGAAATATAGGCTGAAACAATCTCTACCTCTATTTGGCTTCTCTAATCGCGATAGTTTCGTTGATAAGCTTTATCAAAATAAGGTTTATGATATCGCTGATTTACTTTCTTTAAACAAAGAGAAAACCACTCTTATTGAGGACGATAAAGAAAACACGAAAATCTATGAGCGTATTCTCAGAGCCAGAGAACTACCGATGTCTTATTTCCTTATTACCCTTTTCTCTTCTTTCACGAATAGAGAAGCAGATACCCAGGCTATTTTAAAACTTACTAAACAGATTGATACTTTTAAAGATATCGAAGCTGTTGAGAGAGAAGACTTAGAAAAAGCAGGGTTTGATAAAGGAACTATAGATATCTGTTTTGTCTCTGGTGAAATCAGTTTTGGTAATTATAATACCCTATTGAATAAACTGATTTATCTGGAAGACGACGAAACGATTCGTCCTCTGTATCATCTATAGAGGTTTGATAGATATGGCAGTACTCTGTATAGGGTACTGTCTTTTTATAGGACACTATCTATGTACGATATTGCCAATTCTCTTTATCCCTTGAAACTGACAGAGTTTGTAAAACGAGTACAAGGCACTTTTATAGTAGCAGGTGCTTTCTGTACTATTACAACCAAATCAGGTCAACCGATACAACCCAATACCCCTGGTCAATCCGGTAACATTATTGTTAACTCCAGAGGTTTTAATTACTCTAATACTAGACCAGGTATCAATCCTTCTGTAACTTCAATTACAGAAGAAGATATGTTGATTAATTTTATTTTTTACAAGAAATTTGAAAAGAAATTAGAGTTAGTCGGTGATGTCCCTGGTAAGATCTATTTGAAAGATGGAAAATACCATCTTGAGATTTTAAATCAAGCAACCATTATTGATTTCTTGCCACATTATCAATCTGAGTTAGTCTTGAAACAACAAGGTCCTTTGACTTTGGATAACTTGAAGACTATCCTGGATAAAGTCAGAGCGATGTTCTTGTTGGATGCTCTGGATAAACTCAATGATGTCTTGCCAGTACCTTCACCTCAATCTGAGAAAGATATTCTTTTGGATAAGATTAAATCCTATCTCCAGAAAGCTTTGGCTAAAGGCTATCTCTTTGACCTCTTGGTTAAATCAACTACCGATGTCATTGATAAGAAACTCTTGTCTCTGGTGATTCACAAGAAAGACAACAGTAAAGCTACTAAAGAACTCCTTTCCATGGATCTCTTTGCCAGGAAGTATGAACCAGCTATTGTCTTCACAGGTACCTTTGAAAATGACGCTGATCCTATTAGAGGAGTATTTAGATTCTTGGAGGACAATGAAGAGTCTTATACCTTTAAGAAAAATATCTCTATTGATGAAGTAGATTATTTCATTAAAGGTATCCAGCGTATCGCTTCTGAACTTACCAATTACCATTACGTCACAGACGTCACACCCTAAAAGTATAAGACGTCACTGATGTAACCCTTTAAAAGACATACTTGATTTATTATAGATATATCCATCTTACTCTACCTACTGGAGTAAGATGGATATTGTGAATTCTGATTTTTATTTTTAGTGATTACCTATGACAAATGTATATACTCCTGGTGTAGTAGAGGTGTCTAATAGACCCTTTGAAGAAAGAAAGCATGAACATACTTCTTTGTATACTTGGGCAAGAATTCATCTCTCAGATAAAATAGCCAGTAAAAGACATTCTTTTGTTTCTTTTTCTTTATATAAAGAAGATGGCTATATCTTAAACAGTGATCTGTATAATGAGAATTTTAATATTCCCCAGTATGACGAGAATTATAAAAAGAAAGTCTTATACAAAATAGAAGAGATTATTACTTCTATTAAAGAAGCTCGTGTGCATGAAAGAGCTTTGCTCTATGTCAAAAGACAAGGCATATCCATTGCCAATTATCCTTTTGAAGAAATTGATGTATATATCATCTCTCGTTTTAATGACAAGGAATATGATCATCCGACACATGGGAAAAGAATCAAACAAATGATTCGTGTCGATTATATCAGTACGAAATATCTAAAAGAATATATTAATCATTTCACGATTACTGGAAAAGTAGCTGAGATCAGTAAAAACCCTATTTTAAATAGTGTTATCACTGTAGAGAAAGTAGACTTTAGTAAAGTCAATAATCTAAAAGAATATCAAGGTGAGAATAGTGAGATCTATATCCATATAAAAAGATCTTTAAATCTCATTGCGACTTTACATGTCTATTATACCGCGCTTTCTAATGAGGATAAACAGGCTTTACAGCAGCTATTAGCCGTAGGACATCCTAACTATGTCATCACGCCAGATATGCGCTTAAAAGTCCATCTAAAGGGAAATAACCCTTGTTCTTTCTATGTAGACTCAATAGAGACATGATCATACCTCCCTCTACACCCCTTCCATAAAGGAGGGGAGTGTAGAGGGGCTATGACATTATTTTAAATGTTCCGCTGTTCTTTGTACACAGGTCAACAAGATATCATACTGATATCGCATCAGGGCATAGAACTCAATCTGTTCGGCCATCTCCAAAGTACCTTGAGCTACTTGTTTATTAAAGTCTTTACCAGGATTACTGATAGAACCTTTTTCTATCATTTCTTTCAAGATAGCTAAATGTTCAGCTAAGATATCTAATTGTTTCTTGAGTTTCTTATTATCGATTTGATTAATACCTTTCTCAATCTCAACGAGTCCTTTTAATACTTCATCCCAATCTGCTTGTCTTTTAATGACATTACCATAGGGAACAGCATCATTGGTACTTTTACCCGTATAGAGAGAAGCCAAGGTATTCTTTAAGGTATTTCTTCCTGTAGACCATTTGCTATATTCCGATATCTCTTTAGTAAAGTCTTTTAATTGACCTGTAGGGGTAGAGATAATTCTCCCTATAGTAAAATCGAAAGCTTCAATACGAGCAATCAGTCCATTATTATAAGCTACCATCTCTTTTAACAACTCGACATACTGCAGATAAGTACCAGTATAGTAAGGAGGTGCAAAAGCTATTTTATCAACAACATCTAAATAAGGATATTGAATAATATCTTTCTTAATGACATTTGCCCATTTACTATCTAGACCTTTAACGACGCTGTTCTTAAAAGAAAGACTATTGGTAAAGCTAAAGAAAGCATTTATCGTGTTAGGAATGATGTTTTTTAAAGTATCAAAAAACCCTTCCATAGACTCGGTATTAGACTCTACCGATAAGATAGGATTGATATCTTTTCTGAGTTGTTGTAAATACAGTGGATTGAGTTCTACACTCATGACGTACCCCTTATGTAAAAGCAAGAAAAAACAGAATCAATCTATTGCAACTTCCTAACAGTAGAAAAACCAGGAAGAATACCTATTATTGTAAAACCATGACTGATGATTTTAGTAACACAAGGATCTTAAAATGCAAATGATCAAAATGAATGCTACTCCTACATTACCGGTGAAACCTTTTATTAACGTCGGTTGTTTATTTGATATCCCTACAGGTAAATTCTTACCTGGTCTACATGGAGAGTCTATTTTAAATGGAGGACTCTCTCCTATAGAAGGGATTGTAGGTGCTGGTAACTTTGGTAAGAGTACTATTGCTCATTATAGAAACGATGTCGCTTGCCATCGCATGGGTAAACTCTCTTCTATTACCGTGTATGATACTGAGGTCAATATTCAAGAATGGAAAATAGCCAATTATGTTAATAAGAGTACTGGAGAAGATGGATTAGAGTGGTTACATGACCAAAGATTATTAGTTACAGATAAAGCAGTATACTCAGGAGACGAGTGGTTCGATCAATTTAAAGAATACATGGACAGTAAAAAGAACAGTAAAGAAATCACGATTACGACACCTTTCAGAGATAGACCAGATAAAGATGGTAAAGTCGATTACATGAAGTACAAGATGCCTACTTTTGCTTTGATCGATTCTATTAGTAACTTCCAGACTAAAGATGTTACGAAAATGAGAGATGATGCTTCTCTAGGAGATAAAGAAGGTAATACTATCTCTATGCGTCAAGGTGGGCAAAGAGCTAGACTCATTAACGAAACCCATTATTACTCTTTTGCTTCTGCGACCTATGTCACAATGGTTGCACACATTAAAGAAAAAATACAGATGGATCCTTATGCCCCTAACTTTAAAGTATTGCCTTCTGTAAAGAATAATATCCGAATCATAGCACCACCAGACTTTACTTTCTTAACGAATAACTGTTGGTGGGTAATGGCTTCTACACCCTTAATCACCAGCGATAAAACCCAACAATATCCTATTAATTCAGATGACAAAGACATTAAAGATCTCAAAGATCTTAACTTAGTAACCCTTTATCAGTTCAGAAGCAAGAATGGTCCTTCTGACATCATGATTAGTATTATTCTTTCTTTAAAAGAAGGAGTATTAGCTTCTTTGTCTGAATTCCATAACCTAAAATTGAATAATGATTTTGGTTTATCCGGTAATAAACAGAATTATCATCTTGATATTTATCCTGAAAAGAATCTCAATAGAAACATTGTCAGAAGTGAACTTGATAATGATAGTAAATTAAGAAGAGCAGTTAATATTACTTCTGAGTTATGTCAGATGTATAAACTGTGGAATGGTGAAATTCCTTCTCATCTTTGCTGTGATACGAAAACCTTATATGAAGATATTAAGAAACTAGGATATGACTGGGATATGTTGTTAGAGAAAACCAGAGGATGGTGGACTTTAGAAGATCTCCCAGAAGAAGCAAAGACAGAAGAACACCATCTCCATTTTTTATCGACTATGGATCTCTTAAAGATGCGAGTAGGGGAATATCATCCTTATTGGTTAGCTGAAGATAAAGTCACTATTCTGGATAATAGTTCTTCTGGTGGTTCAAGCAAGAAGAAAAAAGGATCTTAAATGTATATTCTCAATCTGAGAGAAACAGGTAGAGGCGTCATCAACAAAAGAAAGAAACAGTGGATAGCTGATCTACCTAGAGCTACTGATGAAGAATGGGAAAAGCGAATACAAGAAGTACTCTCTATGATACCTGATGATATTGAAGACAAAGAAGTGTTTACAGATCATCTATCCTGGCAAAACCAGGTAGATATGAATAAACATAATCAAAATAAAGCTTTGATATTAGCGATTAGAGAAACCGAAGATATTAAATTAACCATTACCAGAAAAGAGATTTATCATGGATAACCCATTACCTCCTAATTTTAATATCAGAGATATATCCAGTTATGAGGTCGATGATGAACTCAAAGAAGATACCTTCATTGTAGAGGGGCTAGATAGCCCTTCTATGGATGAACTCATTCATATCACCGATGTAACAATCAAAGAAAATAATGCCAGTGTAGAAGTAAAGGAAATCAAAAATGACAAAAGAAACTGAAGTATTAGATATTACCGATATCACCGCAGGGGAATCTAAAACCAGAGAAGAGTACGATATTGACGCAGGAGAAGTCGATCTCTATCAAGAGGTCACAGATGCTTTGAAAAATGCTGATTGTCCTAATTATGAAAACTGGGACAAAGGAAGAATTCCACATGATGCTTTGGTACAGAGACCTATGTCTCAACAAAGAGAAGTCATCAATCGTGCGCTAAGACTCAAATTAGGAGAATATAGTCATGATACTAGAGATCATCGCTATCTCCTGATTGATGAAGGCTCTAAAGAAGACTGGAGTAATAATATCAAACCTGTTATTAACCATATTGCTAAAACAGAGAAAGCTTTGGTTAAGGAGGATACCCAACATGAGCAAGAGAAGTGAAGTCACTAACTTCATTGCCGAAGCTATTGATAAAATACTCCCAGATGGTTTTAATAAAAAACGAATTCTAGATTTCCTTAATCAAAAGACTGATAAGGAGTTTGAAGAATATTTAATCAATCTGAAATCTGGTAAAGAGAGATTAACCATTATTGCTCCTAATGGACGTGAAATCAAACTCGATTTAGAAAGAAACTTTAAAGTCGCTAAAGAGTACAATATCGATTTCTTCAAAAGAATCTGGTTTGATACTCCAGATGGCAAAGGAAGATATCTCTCCGAAGATAAATACATGGTAGTCAAACTCCCTGTGAGAAGACAAGCTCAACTCCTGGTGAAAAAGATCTCCATTCCGGAAGATAATAAATCCATTGATGCTTTAACTGGACAACCTGCTGGTAAGAGTAAAGGTAGTCGTATATCTTATCCAGAAGTACAGATGCTAGCAGCTATGGGTTTAAACAATACCTTGTCTGAATTCATGAAGTATCGTGGCGGTGATATAAAAGGTTTTAACGCCATGAACACCATGATCCAAAGAACCGGTGGGGTATCATTGAGAGCCATCGAGCCTTATGCTGGTAAAGTCAAGAGTACTGAGACTCTATCGAGTTATTTGACCGCTATGCATTTACAAAACAATTTATAGTTTATATTGATATCATATATCCCTCTACTGCTCCTCTACAATAAGAGGACAGTAGAGGATTATGTCTTAAGAGGATATTTCATGCACACCCATACCAGATTTACTACTGATCCTGCTTTGGATGAATTAACTCCTAAAGAGAAATTCTCTCATGATGAAGAACTTCCTTTAGAACATGAAAAGATTAAAGAAATCTTATTAAAAGCTATTAAAATCACTTTAGATAAAAGAGTACCTGAACCTAAGGATGAAGATACGAAAAGAATCAGAAATACTTTAAAAGGTTTTCTTGAGTACATCGTTACCAGTATCACATTCCACACTTTAGGTAATCCAGATACCGTTAATGCTTTAGCAAGACATTTGTTCCGTACTAGTGATACGGTAGATATTGTCTTTACTTTACGTTCTGTGTTCTTTTCTTTATTAGATATTCCTGTTCAGCAAAAGAAATACTTGGTAGATAAGATAGCTTTTGCAATTTATATTCCTTATATGGGACCTAAAGAAAGTAGAACGATTGTCCCAGATGAGATTATCAAAAGAGTCTCTCCTGTATCTCTAGAACAACTTCAATATCTCCTAGAGGAAAATGATTACTTAATCCCTTTGATTCTCATGAACATGCATTTGTCTATGTTGGATATTGTTGATATTTAAAAGGATGGGATATGAGTCATGAAAAAAGACCATTAGGTATCTATATAGATTTAGATTGTATCTTGGATACCAGGATGGGTACTTTGGCTACTATAGATCCTGATAGAGCTATTCCTTTACTAGAGGATATTCGATATTATCATAGAGAGATAGATGAATTCCCTAACTTTACCAAAGAAGAATTCGAAAAAGTCTATAACAATAGAGATATAAATATCTTGGCTAAATCAACAATTACTAATCTGATTTTTGATTTACAAGAGATTATCAATGATCTCTATCAAGAGACTTTAACTCATCCTCTCTACTATGGTATCAAGGTATTTTTAAATATTCATCCTTATACGCTTTATAAAGAAGACACTAATGAAATCAAAAGAGCTTTAGAATTCCATCTCTTTGGTGAAGAGAGAGTAGAGATGATCAACTCTATAGAGATTATCGATATCCCTTTAGAGAAACTTGATTGTCTTTATATCTATAATAATCTTAACCATTTATTTATCTATCATTATCCTGAATGGTTAAATGCCAGGTTATTAGAGTTCTTGCATAAAGGATTACCTGAGGTATGTGTCTATTTCCCTAGGATAAATCAGGATTATGTACCAGATAAAGAAGAGATCAAAAAAGAGATTGTCAAAGCTAATCTGGATGTGGAAGATCATTTCCACTTTATCGAAGAGTTTTATCGTATGTTCATTCAGATCAGGTTTATTCCAATAGAAGCCTTTTGTGTCGTTAATAACCATTATCAGCTAGAAGAATAGCATCATAGATCCTCCTACGTTTACCCTTATTTATATAGGGTAAACGTAGGACATATGACGGGTGATATATAATACGCTCTATATCCTGTCTATATGGATGTGTGTGACGTTATATACTATTACCCTATAAAAGGATATAGACCAGATAGAGATCGTGTCTTAGACGTCCATTCAGGACGATATATCACTATAGGGGTTATTAAGAGATGTGCGTTTAAAACACATGAGATAGTTAAATCCTTTATCCTTGGAGAATATAAACATGTTTTCATGGTGGAATAAAGACAATAAAAGAAACGAAAGTGCTAGTGATTTCGATAACTGGAACTTAGATGAATTTGATCTAGACGCGGATCTGGGCTTTGAAGCGAGACCTGTAGATAGAAATAGATCTCCTGCGATGGATGCTTTATCCGGTATGAAAGAAGGTACTATCAGTACTTTTCGTGATACGGATATTGAAGATGCCGTTAAAAGAGCTCTACCTAGAGAATATAGTACAGCTTTTGAAGTCAAAGATCAAGTAGCAGATTCTTTTAGGGAAATGAGAGATCAGATCTCTAAGGAATTTGAACAAAACAGAACCACATTAAAAGCTTTTACCAATAAAATCGTAAAGGGCTCAGAGGCGGTATTGCCTAAGGCTCTTTTTGCTAAGTTAAACGAATGGTCTAGTCCAGATGCGGTATATGCTGGTCAATCTAGACAGGCTAGGGAAAATGCTGCCTTGACAGCAGAACTCTCTTCTATCTTTGATGTCCAAAGAAAGATGGATGAAAAGAAAGAAGAAAGACAAGATAAAAAAGAAGAAGTCAAAGGTCTGGTACAGTTTAAACAGTTTCAAGATACCTTTGCTCAGTTAGATGCTATTAGAAAGAGTACAGGAGCTTTATCGGATTATCAGGATACGATACTACTCAAGTACCATAGAAAAGATCTCGAGAACTCTATCAAACAGACCAATCTCTTAATGCGCTTAGTAGAAGAGACGGCTGGTATGCGTGGTGAGAGTAAAGGTCTATTGGAAAGAATCCAAAAGAATACTGGTCTACCAGACTTTGTTAAATTACAAGGTTTCGAAGGCTTTATGCAGGTATCGAGAAATCGTATCTGGAATACCTTAATTGATAAAGGCTTACACGGTAATAACTTTATTGCTAACTTTATCAGAGAAGCTAAACAAGGTGCAACTGGTTGGGGTAAAGGCTTTTTACAAGGTATTACTGGTATGGCAGAAGCGGCTAATTCTGCCTCTGGTGATTTAGAAGAGTTTGGTATTTCTAAGAGTAGAGCTGGTGGACAGATCTTGGGTTCTTCTATTGGTGAAGGTGCTAGAAACAGACTAATTGACTATGTCAAGAAACAGTTTAAAGAAAGAAATCCTGAACTCTATCGAAAACTCAGAATAGGTGGTGCCAAGAGTGAGCATTTCCTGAATAATCTTGGCTACTATGTAAATCAATTTGCGCAAGATAAAGAATTCGAATGGGGTGGTGTACGAGGTAAGATGATGGAGGGTCTTATGACTCTCATTAGAAACTCGTATATGCAAGATAGAAAAGTCATAGAGCAAGATAAAATCCAAGATCTCTATAAACCCGCTGTCTTTTCTAATAGAGTATCTAAATCCATTACCGATATCATTCCTGGCTATTTGGCTCGTATCCTGAGAGAGATGACCATTATCAGAACAGGAAATGATAAAACAGAGTTATTGCTGTATAACCATAAAGACAATAAGTTCTCCACAGAAGGCGGTATTAAAAATGCCGTTATGGATACCTTGGTCAATAAGAGTGCTAGAGAGGATTTCTTAAAGAGAGCCAATCGTGGCGCAGATGTCATTGACAAAGATAAATCCCTAACAGAAGAAGAAAGAAGAAAATTAGCCAGATTGATCAATACTGATATCAGATCTGGTAGAAAAGAAATCAATAAGGATTACTATACTTCTGTAAATACCTACAAAGATAAGTTCGGTGAAGAGAGAGCGAAAGATATTGCGAGAATCATGCAGGAATATCTGGTCGATGACGAAAATGATCTGGCTGATAACAAGGTCAATGATCTCTATCGTGTCTATGGTAGTATGGCTCAGTTCTCCAGTATGGCTAACTTGTCTGGTAATAGCCAATTACTGGCCGATGTAGGTTATCTTGACCACATGAAACAGTTGGGTATTGTAGATGATAAAAATACCGTTAGTATGGAAGACATCTATGATTACTTAACTGGAGAGAAAGCTTATCAGAGATCACAAGACAACATTGATAGTACAGGCGCTTCTGCTTTTATCAATGGTGGTGTCAATATCAGAAATCGTATCAGAAATAACCTGGATACTTCTTCTTTACAATCTTCAGTTGATCAACTTAGAAATAGTCTTGCTAATACCCAAGGTAACGGTCGTGATCTTTTAGATCAGCAAAGAAACGATTACTTAGAGAGAATTGTTAAACAACTTGAGAATCCTAATACTCCTGATAGAGAGGAGAAGTTTACCCAGCTAGTCAATCTAGTCTCTAGTATTAAAGATACTTCGGCTTTATCGGCTGACGCATTAGAGGCTGTAAAAGCATTACTCGCTGCAGGTATTGTGGTTAATTCCGGTAATAGTGAACAAGGTCAATCCCAGCAAAATAGAGGTTTCTCTAATCTCTTAGCTAGAGGGATATCCTGGACTACTAACATGTCAGGTAAAGCTGTCAAATGGGGTAGCCAGAAATATCTACAGATGTTGGGTGGTATGACCAAACTCTCTTGGCTATCCGCTAAAGGTTTAACAGGATTAGCGGGTAGTACTGCTGGTACGGTAGCACAAGGTGCTCGTACTCTACGGTCTTCTTTCATGGCGATGGATGTCTATGTCGGTGATGAGGAACTCCCTCGTTTAACAGCTGCTAAAATGCGGGCTAATAAATACACCAACATGGATGGTTCTCCTATTCGTATCTTTAAAGATATTAAAGGTGCTGTATTAGAAGACGGTAATGTTGTTATTACGGAAGATGAGTTTGATCAAGCTCATGTCGGTAATAAGAAAGAAGGAATACTCGCCAACTTTAAAGATCTCGTAACTCAAGGTACACAACTAGCAGGTATGGCCGGGCTTAGACTAGGAGGTTTGTATGCCTCTGGTTTAGTCTTAGGCTGGAAAGCTTTAAAGTGGAGTAAACAAAAGTTAATTGGTATTAGAGATGCTATTCCGGCTGATATCTATATTCGTGGTAGAGATTTCCCTGTCTTGACCAGAGCCAAGATGTTAGCAGGAGAGTATTTTGATCAGGCGACCGGTGCTGTCATTACCAAGGTCTCTGATATCAAAGGCAATATCGTCGATAAAGAAGGTAATGTCCTTTTGACTCTAGAAGAGGTCAAAGAAGGTCTCTATGACAAATACGGTAATGCTTTCTCAGGTGTCATTAGAAAAGCTTTTGACATTACTAAGAACTTGGCTAAAGGTACGATAACTGGTAGCTTTAATCTAGTCCGTAAAGGTTGGAATAAAGCCAGAGAACTCCTTCAACAAGGGACAAGTTATATTGCTGATCCTACTAATACTTCTGGCATCAGAGATAGAGTCCATGATCTTTCTCATAGAGCACAGGGGCTCGCGACTAATGCCTGGGAATACGTAAAAGAATCGCAAGAAAGATTCAAAGCCTCTTTCGATAAACTCTCTACCTATACACAAGAACTCTTAAAGAACTCCTATGGTACTGTAGATGTCTTGGAGAGAATCTATAAACTCTTGGATAATAGATTACCTGGGAAAAAGAGACTAGGCGATATGGATGGTGATGGTGATGTAGAAAATTCCGTTGCCGATATCTTGGAAAATAGAAAGAAAGAAAAAGAGCAAAATGAAGCTATAAATAAACTCCAGAATGGTGAAGAGGTCTCTGATAAAAAAGGTAAGTCTCTCTTTGGCAAACTGTGGTCTATGGTAAAATGGGCGGCGGTGGGTTTAATTGGTTTGATTACCGGTGGTGTTAAAAAGATCATCGGAGGTGCTGTTTCCTTGTTAGGAAAAGGTCTCTTTAAGATCTTAAAATCCGGTGGTAAGCTCTTAGGCAAAGGTTTAATGGGTGCTTTCAAAGCAGGTGCTGGATTATTGAAAAAAGGCATCATGGCAGCTCTCGGAGCCATTGGACTATCCAAAGGACTAGGAGGTAGGGGTGGACCCGATTTCGGCTCTGGAGGCCATTCAAAAGCAAATAAACGTACTCCCCATGGTAAAGGAGGTCGTGGATGGTTTGGACGACTAGGTAGAGGGCTAGGTAGAGGAGCTGTTACAGGCGGATTAGGTTATATGGCCTATGACGATCTTTCTTCTGCCTATGAGAACTTCCAAGAAGGCGATTATCTCGAAGCGGCATATGACGCTGCTTGGGGTGTATCAGAAGGCGTAACAGCTAGCCATACTTCTGGATTATCCGGTGCTTTGGCTTCTCGTGCTGGACATGGTCCAATGAGTCGGATAGGTATGGGTCTTGGTAAGGTTGGTAAATTTGCTGGTAAAGCATTAGGTCCTGCTGGGTTAGCGATTGGTGGTATTACTGATATAAAAGACTTGAAAGAAAGCTATACCACAGGTAATAGAGACTTGGCTATTGAAGCTGGATCTTCTTTAGGAGGAACAGGCGCTGGTGCTGCGATTGGTTTCATGTTTGGTGGACCAGTAGGAGCCTTAGTCGGTGCTGGTATCGGTAGTTTGATTGGATGGTTAGGGGGGATGGGTGCGAATAAACTCAGACACCACTTGAAAAAAGGTAAACTAACCGAAATGGAAGAAATCCGTTTTATCCAATATGGTTTCCATCCTTCTAGAGACAAAGATAAAATTGACATTATCTTAAATACAGAGCTCTATTTCCAAGATGCTTTGGTAGAGAAGAATGGACAGTTAGCGATAGATGAAGAAAAACTTCAGTCGTATGGTCAGGAACTCCTTACCATGTATGGTGCTAATATCGAGGATGGAGATTCTTTTGTTCCGGTATTACAGTACTTGTCAGAGAGATTCCAGAAAGTCTTCTTGGCCAATATGACTGTATATAGGGCTAAATATCCGAAAAAGCTCCTAGAGTACATGGATAGGGTCCCTGTCAAAGATAAAGTCAAATTGATCCAGGCTTTTAGAGCATTACCTAGCAGTATCTATGACTATCAAAGATCTCCTTTCCGGGACAAACCAGCTTTGTCTATGTCTGCAAATGGCATTAAACTCCATTTGCAAATGCGAGAAGGTGACTTTGCTAAACAGTATGTCTCTGAAGGCTTAGAAGATGCTGATTCTTTTACGTCTAGACCTTGGTTTGAGAGCCAGGCAGAAAAAGAGATAAGATTGGCAGAGAAAAAGAAAGAGCTAGAGAAAGATATCAATGCCAGTAGAAATGAGATCATTGCCAGTGTTGAAAATAAAGAAGGTAGTGCTACTTTTGCAGCACTGGGTATAGGTGTATCGACTGATGTCACGAGTAATGGTGTCTTGGATAAAAATGGCAATATTACCTTAGATGCGATTAGAGCTGTAAGGTATTTGGCCTATGGTATACGAGATACCAAAGACGTGGCTAAGATAGGTAATCTCTTGGATCTTGAACAAAGCATCAAAGACTCGGATATTGAATTCTCTAACAATAGAGCCAGTTATAAAGGCGATATGCATAAACTCTATAAAGTCGCAAGAGCGATCTTTACTGGGTCTGACAAAGCTATAAAGAAATGGCTAGACGAGAGGTTTATTCCGTTATACCTGAAGTATCGCGGTGTGATATTAGAGTATGGTGTCAGAACCGATGATCAAACCAGGATTAATAATCTTAATCCTGCACAGAAACTCGTTGTTGCACGAAAGATCATCGCGACCATTTATCAAGTTAGCGAAACGACTCTTAGGTCAGTATGGCTAATGGACTATACTCCCTGGAGTAGTTATCCTGTTGGTACAGATAAGAATATCTGTACGCCTTATCTAGAGATGCTGGAAACAGAAGCTAAGAAATCCGCCAAAGTAGAAGATAAGACATTACAGGCTTATATGGCTGATAGCAATAACACCAGGACTAAGTCTACGATAGAACAACTTGCTCAAAATGCCATACCTACACCGAATAATCTCCCTGATGAAGGAGGCTTTACAAATAGATCCCAATCTACGTATGGGCAGTCCTCTACCCAGGGTAGTAATGCTGGTGGTAATGGTGGTTTTGTTGCTCCATTAGCCGATGGTGGTGGTAAATGGGACGCTGGTCCTAATGTCGCTCCTGCCGATGGACAAGAAGTCAAATCCCCTGCTGTCAAAGGAGGTCCACCTGGACTACAACCTTATCTCAATGCAAAACTCTATCGTAAAGGTACCTTGAAAAACGGTAGACCTAAATATGTCTCGGACAATCCCGCTATGAATGCTTTCTTGATGATTGAAAGTAGTGGCGATGCCGGTGTCGTAAATAGTTTAGGCTATGCAGGTCTTGGTCAATTTAAGAGTCCTGCCTGGAGTGAAGCGAGTAAGTATGTTGAAGGAGGATTGCCACCTTTCTCGTACAGTAGTGATAGTGCTTTGAATCCTGGGTATAACTTTGCGGCGATTAAGGGGTACATGATTGCCAATGCTAATCAGTTAGCTAGAATAGGTGTACCTGTAGAACACCCTGCTCACTTATACTTAGCACACCAGCAAGGTTCAGGTGGATTTGGAATGATCTATAAAGCGGCTACGAGAGGTGGTGGTTTACGGGGTGATATCGCTAGAAATATGCGTAATAACCCTCCCCCTAAAGGGTATCTTGCAGGTCCTTTGACACCGGTCACGTACTATGAAGCCTGGAAAAAGAGATTTGAAGATCTAGCAGGTCGTCCTTCTGGTATAAAAGGATTACCGAGTGGTGAAGGTCATCCAGCCACACCGGAAGAATTGGCGGGGTCATCTACAGGAGATAGTAATAGTGGTCCAATAGGGGGGGCTGGTGGTCAATCAGGAGGATCTGGTAGCTCTATGAGTTTTATCAGTCCTACGATGTCTTCTCTGTTAAGCAATACGAGTCCAATCTCTGGCATGGATACTTCCATTCAGCCAGGTGTATCGACTTCTGGTAACATGACTGGTATCAATGGTACTACGCCTTCTTCTTTGATTTCGAATAGTAATCAGAGTGAACAGTATGCTGTTGATCGAAGTGATAGCCAGGATAACGTAGTCGCTACCAGGTATGGAGGAAATAGTAACTCCATGGCAGCAAAAGCTGCTAGAATAGCTGCTAGTAGAGCTGGTGCTAGATCACAACACCGCTGTGCTAGATATGTTCGAGAAGCCTTGGAAGCAGCAGGTTTTAAAGTCAAGAGAGGAATAGGCAGTGCATACATGTATGCCGAAGGAGAATTAGAAAGACTAGGGTTTACTCCTTTAAATCCTAATACTCCGCCTATCCCAGGTGATATCATGACCATCGGTAGATCACATCGACATGTCCATGGACACATCTGTATCTTTGATGGAAACCACTGGTATAGTGACTTTAAACAAAATCGGGCAAGCCCGTATCGAGATAAGTTAGGGAAAGAGATCCTTTGGCGCTATGGTAGTAAAGGGAATATAAAAGATACTGGAGAAGTAGCAACACCAGAGACTGCACCTACGGTAGAGAACACCACACCTTCTACTGTGACTGGTGTTGGTCCTATGGTGAGTAATGACTACACCAGTACCATGCCTTCTGCTATCAATACCAATATAGGACAATCTACTAATACAGAAGACACAAATAATGCTTCTGTACCGCAAGATTATTCTATTCCTGAAAACAATGTTGGTCTTATTGGCGGTGTGATACAAGGAGCTAATCAGGTCATCTCTAGTAGTCCTTCTGAATATCAATATAAAGAAGCTCAGAGAAGAAATGAAGTACTCACCAGGAATGATCCTGGTATGATGATGTATCAGCAAAGAAGACCAATGGAGCAGGCTAAAATAGACTACAATGCACAACAGCTTGCTGCTGTCTCTGAAGTAGGTTCTTTAATGAAAGAACAAGTCTCTATCAGTAAAGAACAATTAGAAGCCTTGAAACAAATTGCACTCTCTATAGTTCAACTAGGTCAAAGTCAAATGAACACACCTGAGATCTATAAAGAACCTAAGGAAATGGTAGCCAGCAATACCCAAGAAGTCCCTAAGTTTATGCAACAAGGGGATAGTCCTAAAGCGGTATTAGGTACTAAACGTATTCCTGTCTAAGAAAGGGTCATATATCCTGTATCCTCCTACTACTCCTCTTTATAAGGAGTAGTAGGAGATATGACGTCTTTATACGTCTATGGTTCTTTCATTGTTTAAATAAGTTTCATGCCAGTCAAATAAACTAGGGCAATTAAAAAGATTCATCATGACAGAAGTCGCATTTGTTCTACCACCAGATAGATTCAGTCCTTCCATTCTTCTGTTTTCTTCATCAATATTTTTTAGACTAACCAATTCTCTAAGTGTAGTCTCTCGACTCATGTTTAAAGCCATGCCGTTACTAGGATAAGCCGCAGAGATATCCAAGTCAGCACAGTGTACTCTTATTTTAGTATAGAGTTGATCTGTCTCTTGATAATAAGGACTTTTCCTTAAAATGGTTAAATGCGCAGGTAAAGCATTAATCCAACCTTCACCAGAGATGGTTTTATTATCGTACTCTGGTATTTCAATACCGAATTTGTTTCCTGGAACATAACCATTTTGTCGCATAAAAGCATACATGTCATCCCAGAGTTTCTTCGGGTTACTGCTGAAATGAGCGAATGATGAACAACCACTACCATCAGGTACTGCCAAAGAAAGATCGAAAGTCTTTTCATCTAACATCTCAACTGAAATACAGTCAAAAACGTTATAGATAATATATTCTAATTTATAGTTCTTCTGTAAGAACCTATGCCAAGAAGGCGTACCACTAGGAATATGATCGGCTTCTTTAAATTTAAGTTTACGAATCCCTAGTTCTTTTTCTAAGATATAATCTAAAGAATAACTGGGTTCTTTTTGCGCACTTTTTCTGATTTGATAATACGTCTGCATCGCATCAATAAAAAAGAAGGAAGCAGGGGTATCTACCGTGTGCCATTTCTCTGCGGGTTTTAATGGATGTCTGACGCCTCTTTTGGTGGTCATGAAGTCAGGACCAGGTTTCCATTTAAAGTGTCTTAAAGCAGGCGGTATCCAGGGATCAGAAAACACATCCTTAGGATCTAGATTATCTCTTTGTAAATCTGATACGGCGTGGGGTATATCAAACGCGATATTCCAAATAGCAATAAAATCAGGAGACCATTCATGTGCTCTTTTGAAGATATGGTTAATGCATTCTCCAGGAGTATCACAGATCTTGACTTCCCACTTGATATTTCTGTCTTTGACAAATTCATCCAGGTAATAATGAAATCTGTCTTGGAGATTCTCTTCTACATTAGCAATCCCTTTAACAAAGTCTCTTAAAACAGTAGTAACGACTTTATCTTTAAAAGACAACGTAGCAATAATGGTAGGTTCATTATTGTCTGTGACATCTGTCTCGATATCGAATACCGCTACATCAAAGAAAGAGAAATGGGGATGTTTTCTCTTATGCATTAACTTGTAAAAGGAGGCATGAGAGAGATCAGTCCCGTAGACATAAGGAGAAGAATAAAACAATCTAGGATCGTTGGTAGTCGACAATCTGTATCCTTCTCCTATTCCCCTGGCAATAGCCTCTACTTCTGAGAATCTGGTTACCATATATCTGTCGGTATTTTCTTCTTTTTCTCTTTCTCTTTTTTGATGATATTGTCTTTTATTATCTTTCGTAATCCAAATAGGTTTTTGTAAGTTTCTAATAACACCTAGATTATTAATGACTTTTCCATTCTTTAAAGTGACTTTTTCTTTGAAGAGATGATAATCGTGCTCGGCATTACCAAAAGGTAGTACAAAACGACACTCTTTCTTTTCTATATGGCTATCATCGATCTTTTCTTTATAAGAAGTCTTGGCTTCTTTGGAAACTATCATAAGAAATCCTCTCTGTCTTTTTGATTTAATGACTAGGTCAATTGATTTTTAAAAGGGTAAAGAAGTATGAAATTACACGAGATTATAAAGGAAGAATTCAAGGTCAGTACAGAAGCTATAGATCCCCAGGATAAAAGCTTCTTTAATGGTATTGTCAATGAAATTAGGAAAATCAGAAGTAATGGTGTTTTTGATATAAAGACATTTGAAGGGTTTTCAAATATTGTCAAGAACTACACTGGTATGAATATTTTCTTTTGGCCTATAAAAGATTATACTACTTTAAAAGAGGGTGTTTTGAATATAAACTATAGACCAGAGCACCTTAATAAAAACAATGTCTTAACTAACTTTCTTTACTCTGTTGAAAAGATTGTTACCAAAGACTATTATAAAAATAAAAATCTTCAAGAGTGTTTTCCTGATGGGATTAAAGGAACAGTTAATCTAGATAAAAACACAGTAGAAGGGGATTACAAGAAATTAGTTAGTCATATTGCGATACCCACTATCTGTCTTTCAGATCCTTATTTTACAGATGAGGAATTAGCAGCCGCTATTATGCACGAGATAGGCCATGCTTTTATGTATCTAGCTAGTATGGACAATGTTGTTACCACAAATGCTGTTTTAGCTGGATTATTGGGAATACTCGCTAAGACCGATGATCTTAAAAAGAGAACTACGGCTCTACAATTGGCTTATGAAAAACTAAATATCCAAGAGAGAGCTAAAGAAATAGAGGATACCGCAAAAGCTAAAAACGAAGTGGCTATGCAGATCTTTATCCAAAAAACTATCACCAGAAACAGATCTTTATCAGATTCTAAGAATTACGATATTACGGCTTATGAACAATCCGCAGATCAGTATGCCTTAAGATGTGGCGCTGGTGCTCATATGGCTTCTTTTTTTGATAAAGCTACTGTCGTGTCTGGTGTATCTATTTATCGAAACAAAGTATCCTATCACGCTGCTGAACTCCTAACCATGTCTCTTCACTATACCGAGAGAATGTTTAGAATATTAAGTGATCTCATCGTAGTCGGTACGGTAGTTGGTATAGTAGGATTTCTTACAGGTACTCTGAGTACAGGTATGGCACTGAGTATTTTCAGTATAACGATGAGAGGTAGAATGGTTGCTTTGATAGGTCTTTGCACCGGGATTGCTGCTGGTGTAGCAGGTAAATATTTTAAGACAGGTCCTAGATATGACCAAGATAAAAATAGATTACTCAGAATGAAAGAGGATCTCATTAACCAATTAAAATACACCAATAAAAAAGATAGATTCTATATCGATATCTTAGATGATATTCGAGTGATTGAAAAGATCATTCAACAATACCAAAGTGGTGGTTTTATTGAAAAGATCTATAATGCTTTACGATATGCTGAAGAAAAGAAACATCGTGAACTAGAGTCACTAGCTGCTAATGATCTCTTTGTTCTAGGTAATGAATTTAAGTATAGTAAATAGACTGTCTTGAATGCAGCTGCGATAGTAGCGAGTGAAAGAAAGTATAGTAAATAAACTTTGTTTAAACAAGAGGAAATGTAATATGAACCCAAATAGCGTTACTTTTGCTAATGATATTAATAATCTCTTAGCTAATACCACCGATACACAAAAGATCGTTTCTTTTGCGACAGGTGCTGCAGTTGGTAGAATGATTCCTATGCCTGCTTCTGTTGTAGAAGGTAGAGATGAGAATTTTGAAATAGAAGTCATTAAGAAAGCTAAAGAACTAGTCTCTAAGGTCAATGAGCTTTATGTCTTGGATATTGATTATACCTTGTCTGTGATTAAAGCCATTTACCATACTCGTTTCAATGCTTGTTTTCCTAACACTATCACAATAGAAGAAGGTACTTGTATCTGTGAGGATCTTTTTGGTATTAAAACTAATTTCAAAGTGATTAATCTTGAAGGTCTTAATGAGTATAAGAAAGAGATTGTGACTTTGATTAGTAAGATCAATGGTGTTCTTTATGACTGATATCATGGATACGAATAACCAGTTCGATACGGACTGGTTAGATGAACTTGATAAAGCTAAGCCCAGTCAAGAGGCTTATGATGATGCCGATGGTACTGGTATACAAGTTACCTTGACACCAGAGAATAAACAAACCTTAAGTGATGTAGATGATGTATCGGTCAATACAGATATACGTACTGATGCAGATACAGAAAACACATCTGGTATAAGTACCCAACAAGTCATTGCCAGTCAAGAACAAGTCTCTCTCCTAAAAGAAATCTATAATCATCTCAGTAATGAGAAAAAGATCGATAGGAGTACAGCTAAGTATATCTTGGATAGAGATTTTACTTTGACTTATAGTAACGAAAACTTCTATACGACTCATCCTTCTACGACTTGTTTTAATCAAGCCTTGGAAGACGTGAAAGAAGAACTCGTGAAAAAAGAAGAAGAGACTCTAAAAGGAGCTCTTGGTTTACTAGATACTATTTTAACAGATCAAAAGCTAGAAGATAGAATAGGCGAAGTTAAAAATAGAGTCGATCAAGAATTTGATATCTTGGAAAAAGCGACCATTGATCTAGGTGAAAAAGAGATTGTAGGTATGATCATTGAAGATGATCTAAATACCTTTATTGACTATTGTCAACATAATCTGCAGTGGACAAAGAAATCCATGCAAGGAGAGTCTGATGAACTTGATTCTGTTAGAGCAAGAGAAATTAAGACATCTACCGGTAGACTCTTTTTAAGTGGTGCGAGTAATGATAGAGATTATTATAAAGATATCTTAGATAGGGTAGTTACCTATGCTAAAGAAACCAAAGACTTGTTAGCTAAAGCACCTAAGCATGATGAAGATGCCTTGATTCATACGGCTATTTGTTTAGCTGATATCTGGGATGTCATTATGCTCTCTATGCAATCTAGAAAAAACGCCCTCTTAAGCTTACCTAAGTCTTTAGAAGATTGATAGACTTCGCTCTTGAGAGGAGTGCAGCAGAGCTGTACGGATCGAAAGAAACGCTTTAATTGGTCTTAGATAAAATATCATAAACCCATACACATCTCCTCCTTTATGGAAGGGATGTGTATGGACATATGACCGATAGATGATAAACATCTCTAATGTTTTTCATATTAAGAAATATTGATTCTAGAATTTTCATATTCACTTTCTCTTTAAACAATAGAAAGTGAATACCGGATTATTTAGAATCAAGTTTTTTGATTCTAAATAATTTCAATCCTATATTATTATCTTGGTAAACCTTTAAAGGTATAAATAAAACCCTCTTATAGGCTACCAGGGACCTATGCCGTATTGCGAGTACGGCATAGGCAATACACTTGTAATATAAGAGTTCTTCTATATGCATTGTATCGATCTAGTTGGATCCGTAATGGATACCAAAACAAAAGAAGTAATCGAACAATACTACAAACGTGGACCCCAGGAAAGACATGTCCTTTCTGGCTCTACAAAAGTATTTAGTAGAGATGTAGATCGTCGCGGTAATGTAACTTACCACTAGGTTAAAATACTAAGTAGACGATAAATCCACACTACAAATGTAGACAGAGACTAGGAACCTCTGTCTACATATTCTTTCATCCTGTTTTTTTTTTTTACATCATAAACGTCATCGGAGGATTTATAACCTCAAACGTCATAAATCCTCCTTAGGACTCTTATCTATAAATAGATAAGAGTCTGAAATCCTACTCTAGCCTACTAATCCAGAGACTAGAGTAGGAATGTTCACACTTTCTCGAAAACCGACAAGGATGAGATATGATAAAGCTTGGACGATATCTCATCCCAAATACCATTGCTTTAGCCAGTATCGCAAACAATGTACTTGATTTACATCTATAAATTAGCGAATAGCCCGTTTATAATACACTATTCACAAATGGTGTCGGTGGAGTCATCATCAATAATGACAACTCATATAGTAACCCCAGCGTACTCTGGAGTTTTATAAGGATCTATCTCATAAAAAGGACTACTGACAATAGATATAGGTAAATCCCTATAGGAATAATACTTCTTATAAGTAGGTATATTAAATCCATCAATATACCTGGATTCTCTACTTTCAATAGCATAATACTCACTATTCTTTTGTCCTTTATCTACGGGAATATAATCAGATAAAGTTAAAAAATAGAGATTATTTTGATGATCTCGATAATCACTAGACATCTGTGGTATAGCAGTATGTTGACTATTAAACTCTGTTATTTCTGCTCTTAAGAAATTATCCGTAAAAGAGAGTATATCGGTTAAAGGTTTTTTAATATGTTTTAAATAGATACAATCTTTAGCAATACTGCCAAACTTAGAGATATAGACGACAGGAGATTTTATTTTAGGTATATAATCTCTATTCTCTATTAGAGCTAATTTAAGATCTTCTTTAGCTTGGGTAATATGAAACCACTCAGAGAAGTTATAAGTATATCTTTTCATCCAGACATAGGTTAAATAGAGTTTATTATTGATCATTTCCCTATTTAACGTATCATGGGTTCTATCTTTAACAGGATACTTATCAGGAATAGTAGCTAACACTTCTTCTATGATAGGAAATATATTTAAATAATAAACAGGAAAATTAAATAAAGTACTTTTAGTTAACATAATTCAATACCTTTATTTCAACAGCCATGGTTCACGATAATCCACTTTGAGTTCATCTGGATGGGGATCCCAGGGTGCGTTTTGTGATGCTGGTACTCTGGGTCTAGTGATTGTCTGTGTTTCTGGATGCACATGAGACTCTAGTGAGGCTAGTTTAGAATGCACATCTGTCTTGGAATAGATATCTTCTTCTGCTGTAAATGTTCCTCTATGATACCAGGTACCTTTACTGGTAATTCTTAATTTATCAATCTGAATAAAACCATTATCCATGGTCTCTAAACGGATCAAGTGTGGTTTAGATTGTAATACGATTCTATTCTCAATATCGTCTTTGATAACAATATGGTTATTCTTAGTATCGATGAAAATACCATATCTGAATTCTTCACCATTGGTAGGATCTTTACTGGTGTATATTAAAGTCACCATCTTTTCATGGGTAGATACTCCTTGTACATAGGTGTTATCAGGATTCATCGATACACCTTCTGATTTTGTTGCAGAATACCCATGTACGACAGTCTCTAGTCTTCTGATTTTATCATAGGAGTCTAAAGTATCCCAGTAAAAGACATTACTGTCTCCTAGTCGATATATCTGGACTTTATCACCACGTCTGACGTCAGGTGAGGTCATGCGGTTATATTGGTGCATACCCATCCAAGTAGCTTTTATAGTCTTGACAAACTTAGCTTTGTTTTGATAATCTTGTCTTTCGCCATCTTTACCAGAGACATTGACTTCATCCCACTTGTCATTGAGTTCTCCTTCTAGCATAGCGGCATTGTCTACTGGCATAGCTTCTATGGTATCTTCATAGAGCTTTTTATCTAGCGCTACAATCCCAATACAGTATCTTTTATAGTTAGACTGATCTTGATAGTCTTGCATATCCGTATTTCCTTTGTTTGATAAATCAATGTATTTCTTTTGAATTATTTAATATATATCTGGAGTACACCGTACTTCAAGTATACCTTAACTATTTTCTCATATCTCAATAGGAGTCTATTTATGTCAATTTTCAATTTCAAAAACAGAAACATTACTGAATTAAAACCTTGGCAAAGCATCAATCCGTATGGACCTAGTATCTTTGAACTCACTGGTAAGAAAGAATACCCCAGTAAAAAGACCATGTTGTCTGATCTCTATAATCTTTATCAGCAAGAAGAATACAAAGAAATACTCTCTGATCCTAATCTCTCTAAAGCCATCTTTTTCTTAAATTCTTTAAGAGATCAATATACCTATACAAATCTTTTAAAGAAAAACGAATTTGGACTACACGAAATAGATCCTAATAAAGCCGATCAAGAGACCAGTTTGATCCTTATGGAGATTATTGCTTCTTTGGTTTCTTATATCTATAGCAAAGATGATACCAGGTATATTCGGTATTATCTCAATGTCTTTGGTTTTGATCTACTGGTGTATGGTCCTTATGATAGCACAGTTTTAGTAATTCCTTTCTTTGTCAATGGGGATGCCGGGATTTTTGATCTCTCATATCTCACAATTCCTAATCCCTTAGATGATATTATAGTATCTTGACTTTTATTCGTAGAGAGTATCTGTATGGATACTCTCTATATTCACTATTCTTTATTTTATAAAAAGAGGTCTATATGACAGATACACTCATGGCTAAATTTGACCATAATTACTTAATGCCAATAGAGTACTCAGGAGTGACTTATGCTTCTCTTGCTCATGTCTACTATGCCAGTAAAATTACAGATCTCAATCTGAAATGGTATTTGATTCAATCGACTTCTAATAAAGAAGTAGATATTGTTAGTAAGAACTTCTCTGATTTTTTCAAAGAGACCACAAAAGAAGAGGAAGATAAACTGATTAATGATTTACTACATTTGAAACTAAATAAACTCAAAGAAGAAATAAATTATATTAAAGAACATAAAAGAGAAAATGAATTGCCTCTAGTAGTCCAACAATATTTGCAAAAAGGAGAAAGTCTCAATGAGTATTTTAACTGACAAAGAAATAAAGGATTATGCGAAAAGAGGGATGATCTCTCCTTTTATCGATACTAAAATCGTGATTAGTGAAAATGGTGTCAATTGTCCTAGTTATGGTTTATCGCATTGTGGTTATGATGTGGTATTACAACCTAGATTTAGTATTGGGAAAAAGACAGATAAAGTCTTGTCTATCTTGGAGAATAATACTAAGGATTGGTTTGAGGAAGTTAATGCTAATTCTATTATTGTTCCTCCTAAAGGACTCGTACTTTCTGTTACTAAAGAACATTTTAGATTGCCTACCAATATCGTAGGTTCTTTATTCTGTAAGAGTACTTTGGCTAGGATGGGAATATGGTTTCCACCTACCATAGCAGAACCAGGATGGGAAGGGGAGCTAGTAGTAGAGATATTAAATGGTAATGAGTTTCCAGTAGAGATACATGCCGGAGTAGGTATAGGACAGATGATCTTTTTTAAACTAGATAGTGGTGTTGATATTCCTTATAATGGTAAATATCAACATCAGAAAGGTGTGACCCATGCTACTATGAGTCAGAGAGATGTATCTGAAATAGGAGGATAACTATGTATATTAAATATCAGATCAATGGTGTAGATAACAATAGTAAATGTAAAATAGAGGAATATATTTCTCTCTTAAAAGAAATGCATGCTCTATGGAAACCTAAAGCTAAACAAGGTATTTTAATTGTTATTAATAAAGAGACATTGGATGAATATACCATTACCCTGTCTTTTAAAGGCAATGTTTATACCATTTGTTTAACCAAAGCCAATCTCGAAAAGAACTATGATCGTCGTTTAGTTGAGATCAGAGGAACAATAGAAGAGCTTAGTCATGTACTGGGTTTACATTACCTACATATGACATTTCAGTTAGTGACACCTGGTAAACCTCTTAAAAAAGAACAGATAGCTCCTAAGGATAAAAAGGAATATCACTTTACGATTGCCCATGAAGGGGAGAGTACTCCAGTAGAGGAGAGCACTCATGAAGAGATAGATACTCCTACTGAAGAAGAGGTGGAGGATAAACCTCTACTAGATCCTAATACTCGGATGTATCGTAATGTGGAGTTAGCTACTTTAATAGACCATGCCTTCACCATGACGAGTATCTTTGGTTTCTCGGCAGCAAATAAACAAAAACTTATTGAAAAAAGAGTAAAAGAATTAGAGACCAATCATCTCACTGAAGACTGTATTACTTTCTGGGAAATCGTCTATAATGAATATATGTATAGAAGACAAGAAAAACCATTGGAGGGAGAAGATGGATGACAGATATAGTCGATACCCCACCTACAATCAAAAACGTCATGTATTATCATACTAAACTGGATACTTATATATCCTCTCTTCTAGATGAGGAGAGGATACAGTTAATTGATATTCTCCAGTCATACGAGAGTAGTTCTCTTTTCAATTTTACTATCACGGATACTGATCTTTTTTCTGACAGTAGAGATACTTATATTTCTCTAATTAGAGAAAACACTTTGGAGTTTATCAGGAATTATCATCCCTCTGATACCCCTACAGATGAGCAATTCGTTCCTGAAAACAGATTACTCACAATGCTCTATGGTTTATTAACCGTTTATTTTAGAGAAATCTTAACTTATCTTAAAACTATTCCACATCTTCCTACTTATACCGTTAAACTGGTCTCTAGTAGGACTTATTTACCTTCTGGTTTTTCTTTAATTCTAGCGGTATCTTAATTATGCAAGTTATTGCTATTCCTTTTCGACAGATCTATTTCCATCTTGAGAACTATATCAAGGACTTTGGTTTAGAAGAAGCTGTGGTTTATTTAATTCAACGAAGACAGATATTAGATATTCTAAATGCCTATGTCGATAACCAAACTACAAAGGATGAACTCGATAGACAGTTTCAATATAACTTTGAAGAGTTAATCAGAAATGATGTTTATCTCGAGATAGATGAAGAGATGTTTGATTATATCTCTTATACCTGTAGTGTCATTAGCGACTATTTAGTTAGGTATATATTAGCCTATGGTCTAATAGGAAGAATATCCGCTATTGAAATAACTAAAGATATTCAACCGATACTCGCGATAGGATACGATCCTGTTGCGAAACTACCTATGGACTACACCTTCTTTTATCAATTAGCCAGAGGAAAATCTGATATCTATGGCAATCCACTTATCCTCTCCGCTGACTTCGACGACACCATGTCAGCTAGTAGAATCTGAAGAGACAAAAATCATCTTAAATCTGAGTTCTCCTTTGTATCTCTTTAACAAATATCTAAGAGAACATCCTTTTCATCAACAAGAAATCGATTTTGATATGGATAGTATTATCAAGGATTATCTTATCCTTTTGAAATATTATCCCGATAGAAAAGAAGCTAATACCAATATGTGTCAAAGAATCTTCAAAGATCTCTTAAGAGAATCTGAGATTGAAGAGGTAATGAACTATGATATCTATTGTCATTTTGAAGTCATTTTCAATACGATTTATTATCAATTAAAAGCCTTAGGTTATCCTTTACAAGGAGAACTGGATTATCGTTATGTCAGAATGAACAGTGTACAACTGAGCTATTGGCAAGATGAGTACATGCCAGTGTTTACTCCTGTTAATGAAATCAATATGGATTCTGATTACTTATTAGAATCTAAGCAATATGTTTATATAGGTGAATAAATGAAAACACAGCAATATAGAATGGTCGATATTTGGCGTCAATTGGCTTATCCGAATACTTTACCAGATGACTCTGTAACGTCTTCTGAGACACAAGGTAATAGATCTATCAACGAGAGACTGTCTCGTGTCTTAAAACGCCAAATAGAGTGCTTATACGAGGAAATGAACGAACTCGAGACAGCACAAACGAATTCTAATAAGAAAGAGATCATCGATGGCTACTGTGATGCCATCTGGGTCACCATGATGATCTGTTCGATTATTGACTTTGATCCTAGTGAAAAAGTAAAAGTTTTGCTAGATGAAAAGAATTATAAGTTTGGCCTACATTTTACTAAACTAAAAGAAAATCTAAATAATATCAATGAAAGATTTATTGAAATTGACGATAAAGCAGTCAGAAATCAATTTGAACAAATGCTTAGTGCTATGATCTATCGTTGTACACGAGGACTCGAGTATGAATTAAGCAATGTCGTTATTCCTGATTTGGCTTTAGCTGATAGTGATCAACAGAACAATATTTACTGGGCTGCAGTGAATTGCTTTAATGAAGTTATCTTTAGTAACTTTACTAAGATTGTGGATAATAAATTACCTTTAGATGAAACGGGTAAAATTACTAAGAGTCTTGCTAAGGCTAGAGGTACTTATCTCGAGCCCGACTTCAGCAGGTATCTTTGATATCTAGCTGGGTCATGATTCATTCTTCACCTGACTTCAGTCGATATCTGTAAGGCATCATTAGTCCTACTACACCCCTAACGAAAGGGAGTGTAGTAGGATGTATGACGATATTTAAACTTGAATCTAGATTTTTTCAATTATATATCATAAAACTGGTTATCCTTAAGGAGCATCTCTTTCAGGATAACTAGGTGTTTATCTTTTAAAAAGATAAATAAAACCCAAGACTGATAAGGGAGTATATCCATGCCTCAGTCTCAGGTGTCAGTTAGCGAAATGAGAAAGTTGGATCGTGACCGTGAAGACTTTCTCAGGGCTGGTAGAGAATACCAGTATTGGCTAAGGAATAACCCGTATGGCAAGGCAGTTGCTAAACAAAAACTTGCCATCGGAATTAATCCTTATGTCTAATGTCTAATTGACATAATATACGGTATAGCTGGAGTAATTCAGCTATACCTATATCTTTAATATCTTTATAAGGAATCTACCCATGAAAAATATCCCTGATACCTTAGCCCTTTCTCATTTTTTAGAAGAATGGGAAAATAATCATCTTTCACTGATCGAACTCTATAACAGATCCCACAACGGCGCACCGGTGCATAAGGCCATCTTCAGGTCTATGATCAATTTCTTTAGGAACTTTTATAGATCTGAAAATAAGGAATTAATCATTGATAAATACTTATTCACTATTCCCGATGATAAAGCAGGAGCCATTGACAAAATTATCGAATTCAAAGAACTGGTAAAATACCTACATAAAAGCTTTACCTATAATGTCTCTCATGTCAATGGTACTTATAAGAAAGGTAATAAGTTCTTCCGTAGGCCTGCTGTTAAATATGTTATTCATCAGGATAAGGTCACCAAAGATATTGTCATGACTTATTATCTTTGTTATCATCCTGGTGCTTTAACAGACCAGTATTTTGATGATATCTTCAACAATTACTATTCTTCCTCTGGATATCTCATTCAATATTCGTCTGAAAACATCCATGACAATATTGTCAATGAGTTAAAATCCAATACCATCTCAGAGATGATTGAAATCTTGCTCATGACCAAGAATATCTATCCCCTTCGCCCTGAGTATAAAAGAAAAACCAGGAAAAATGCTAGATATACAGGTCAATCCAGAATGAGAAAATATCATTAAACAGGTGTGTCCTCTTACTTAAGTAAGAGGACAGGTTTTACTTTGTATAAAGGAGTACTGATGAAAGTATCTCGTAGCAAAAAAGAGTTAGACACTTATTATCTCGATAAGTGTCACTTTAATTTTGATAGGTACATGAATAACCCTAGGATCTTTACTGATCTTAAGAATGAGGATATTGTCTATATACCTGGACATTTTGCCAAAGATGAACATGGTAATTTATTTAGGTCTCCTCTGTTCACCAATACCAACTCCTTTTTAGCTCACCAGACTTTACCTTTCTTTTACAAGAATGGTGAAGCAGGCACGCTTCTTTTGAATACAATCATCCAAGCAGAGAGATGGATAGATCCAAAAGGAGAAGGTGATTATTTCAGATTCTCTATCAAGCATACTTTCCATATCCAAGAACTTATCCGAATGGGTAAGAAAGATGCTATTGTTCTTATGGAAATCGTTTATCATGCAACAGAACTTGACATGAAAAACTATTTACCTGAGACAATTTTTACCAAATTTTTTGTTGATATCTAAATAGGAGAAATAACTATGGCCGATGGTAAAGCTGTTGTTGCCCTTTCTATGTCTGCAACTCATGCTAAATCTTTTATGTTTCGATATTTGAATTATCAGAAACAGTGTCGAAATGTCTATAAAACTCGAGAAGGGTTTAACATCTATGTCAGGAGAAAGAAAGAAATCTCGGACTATCGAGGTGTATTTAAACTACCTTTCCCGATGTCCGTTATGTTCCATCACAACCCTTTAAACCATGACTATTTAGTCAAGTTTGAACAGACTAACTATGATGGTCTTACGACGTATTTCGAGGCGACATTACCGATTAAAGATGCTAATCGCATGATCTCCTTTATGGATGCCTTGCTGATAGCATACGCTCCTGAGACTTTTAAAGAGTCCACGGACACCTCTGAGCCTGTAGATATGCCTTCTACTGAGATAGAAGAAGATCAGGCTAATGATAGTGCTGAACCAGTATAATCGTCAAATGTCCATACTACTCCTCTTTGTGGGGAGTAGTATGGATGTATGATTTTTTTTTTTAATTAACAAGTTATATCTATATAGCTCTAAATCGCTCTGAGAGCTTCTGTAAGACGATATCCAACTTTACCTATAGTCTTTACTAGGGTATCTATAGATATCGTCTCTGACGCTCTTCTAGAGCGCTCTTGAGCGATGCTACGCATAGTAGCAGAGTGAGAGAACGTCATTTAGATAGGTTTAATCCTGACGATACATATCAGCAACCATACCAAAAGCCATGGCTCCAGTAAATCCTACTCTACCAGGTAAAGATTTCAAGAGGGATAACTCTCCTTCAGTCTGATACCTGGGGGAATAGACATCATAGATCTGATATCTTGCCATATTTCTAGCTTCTAGATCCTGATAACTATCTACCGTAATCGTCGGATGGGTAACGATATAAGGCTCGATATGTAAAGAAAGCTGATAATCTCTACCGACATCATTGATTTTCTTCATCAATGCTTTTAAATCTTCATTATCCGTTGGAATTAACTTAGCAGTATTGGGATACATTGCTAGCATATAGACATCCCAATTATCAGGATTGTTATCACGGTTAAACGTGGAGATATTCCAGATAAAAGCAATTACCCCTAAAGTAGAGAGTTCTCTGGTCAAGGCAAAAGCAAGTAAAGGGAATTGTTTTTTATCTATACAAAAAGATTTAGGAAAAGTCACGCCTAAAGTCACAGTTCTATAACCATGGTACTTGTGGACGAGCTTATCTTCCATTTCTAAGATATCGGTTAGATCTCTTTTGTTGTCTAGTGTTGTACTGAGATTGTTTTCATAGCCGTGTTTACGATCATAGAGACGAGCAATATCAGTTAAAGATAATAAATTATCTGCAGGAAAAGTCATGTGTTACTCCTAGTTTGGTACTTAATCAATAGCATTTTTCTATACGTACTATCTGGCAAAAGTACCAGTCGTAATTGAACGATAGTGAACCACGACAGGTACTAGTAGTTTATCTAGCGAATGTACCTGTCGTAAAGAGTCTTACGACATTGGCGAGTTCATTATTCGTAATAGCTGCTGTCATATACGCTTTGCTGGTGATGATTTCATGGTTGCGTTTATGGATCTCCCAGCGACGCAGCATCTTTCTAGTGAAATAGATCTGTGCTGTCAAATCCAAGCTACCTAATACCCCCATGTAGTCAATAAAGGTATTCTCCATATCAAACCAACCTCTTTCTAAAACGGCACTAGCCTTCTCTCCCAATAGCTTGGCAGCGACATGTTTTACTATGGCATTGTCACCTGTACCCATAGAGGTTACCACAGGCATATGCATTACGGAATCCATATCCTCTACTTCAAACTGTACTCGGATATGTAAAGGCTCATGGTTTGTCGTCCAAGCGACATTACCGGATCCTCCTCGAGTGACTGTCATGCTTTTGATCATCCCTAGTCTAGTTTGCGCTCTGCCTTTGTCAAAGAGCTGACATAGAAAAGGTTCCGTATAACTATGTCTACCTGTACTTCTTGCTAATGCTCCCGCTAACAATAAAGATAAAGGAGCATAGATGTAAGACAACTGAGAATACACGTCACCACTAGGGCTAATCAAATCTATCGTATAACTTTTGCTACTAAAGTTAGTATCAGATCTCTCCCAGAACTTAGGAATATCTACCTGAGCATTACCCATTAAGACACCTATACCTGATAAACCTACGGAGTTCATCAAGTCGCTAACCGTATCAGCAATACCCTGCATAGCTCCCTGAATGATTTGTACTGGAGCAAAATTCGAGATATTACCATTATTCATGCTAAATCTAGCACTTCTTGCACTGCTTGATGCTCCGTTGATAAACTGGGCTATTTCACTCTCTTTAAAACTACTGCTAAAAGACTCAGTAGCTGCTCCAGTATGGTTGACTCTAAAACCAATAAACTCTCCACCATCGTTTAAATGAGCTTTAGCCGCACTGGTCATTTTTTCAGCTTCTTTCTGGATATTTGCCGATTCATCTGCTATACCATCTTCTATATCTCCAGATTTATTTTTATTTAAAAACTCACTCCACACCTGAGAAAAATTGTCTATAGAGGCCTTGGCTTGATTTTTCATATTCAGCCTATCTCTTGCTAATCTTTCAATTTTTTCTTCCTCACTGAAATTATCAATTTTACTTTGTAAATTTTTCTTTTTTTCAGTATATTCATTTACTTTTTCTTCTAACATCATTATTTCAGTATTTATACTCTCTTTCATCAGATATATTTTAAATGCCTGATATAAAATCATTCCAACTAACATGAAAAATACAATATTCACGACGATAAATAATTTTCTTCCCATTTATTTTTCTCCTTAATTTACATTATTAAGCTACTTTTCTTTTCTTATTTTTTCAATTTCTTTTATAAAGCTTTCTAAACTGTCAAATTTTTTATAAACAGACGCAAATCTGACATAGGCTATTTCATCAAGTTCAAGAAGATATGACATTATTATATTTCCTAAATCACTCGATTTTATTTCACCTGAATATTTCGTAAGGATTTCCCTCTCAATTTTATCTATTGCCTCTTCAATTCTTTCAGAATCAACTTTTCTTTTTACTAGAGAACGTGAAATTCCTTTACGAACCTTTTCTCTGGAATAAGACTGTTTTGTTCCGTCTTTTTTTATTACATATAAAGTCAGCTCCACAACTTTTTCATGTGTAGTAAATCTTTTTTTACAATCTTCACATTCCCGACGTCTTTTTATAGAGTTTCCATCAGAATATGCCCTACTATCTATTACTTTGGTATTCTCACTTCCGCAAAATGGACATTTCATAATTTTCCCCTTTTTTATATAACTTTAATTTCATACTCATACATTTATTTTCTGCAACACTATCTTTAATTTTCTTCCATTTTAATTATTTCAACTATTTCTTCTCCTGTTTTCGCTTTTAAAAGATTTTCCCTGAATTTATCTTCTTTAATCCATCTGGAAATTCTTGCCAGAACTTTTAAATATTCCTGTGTATTTCCTTCAGGACATAGAAACATAAAAAATATTTTTACATTTTCTTCATCAAGAGAATCATATTCTATTCCATTTTTAGAAATACCAAAAGTTATTATAAGGCCATCTACAGCCTTTGTTTTGGCATGCGGTAAAGCTACACCTTTTCCTATTCCTGTTGAACCCATTTCTTCTCTTGCATAAATATCATTAAGTCCTAATTCCTCATTTTTCACAGAATTATTATTTTTAA
>ERZ773043.83-NODE-83-length-46713-cov-10.725963_pt1 | contig 46713 bp, 44 predicted proteins | sample MGYA00580636_ERZ773043 | MGnify/ENA primary metagenome ERZ773043 (study PRJEB29015, sample SAMEA2737992) | human oral metagenome | biome: human oral; feature: human-associated habitat; material: dental | place: China | collected 2065 ...
TACAAGGATAAAATACTAAAGCTAATCAAGAGAGAAACAGAGAAGATATAAATTTATCAAAAAAATTTTGTTTATGTCCTTGACAAATCTTCCCAAATGGATCGTTAATAACGGATGATTTACTTGATTTCTTTGAGTCATTGAATTTCGAAAGACTGATGTTGTCGATTAGTGTCGACTCGACAAAACCCGATGATCATGACACTTTTCGTAAACACAAGGGTGCTTTTACGAAAGCTACGAGTGCTTTAAAGATGATAGCGTCTAGGGAAAGTAAAAAACTTATTCCTTCTATGAAAACCGTTGTCATGCCAGACACTATTGATGAAATGTCAGCACAGGCTGCTTTAGCAGATCAATTGGGATGTAAACGGGTCAGCTTTACATCAGTAATCTATTCCGGTAAAGCAAAAATCAATAACGGAATGTGGATGACAAGTAGTCAAAAGAGACATTTTCTCGAAAATATCTATCGTCTCAAAAAAGAATATCCTCATATCAATGTTACTACAAACGATCCTCTAAAGTGTTTAATAAGAGGAACAAGTGATGAACCCACATCAAAATCGGAAATAGTAATGGATGGCTGCCCAGCCGCAACCGTTTCATTTAATGTAAATTCTGATGGAATGATGACACCGTGCTCGCTTTTAGATATCCCGATGATGAATACGTTTGATCTCACAGTTGAAGAAATCGCTGAAAAATATCAAAATAATGAAATAACAAAAGCTTTTCTTGATATGAATCTTCGTGGAAAATGTTCAAATTGTGTAAAAAAGTACTCATGCTGTGGGTGTCGTGCTAGAGCACTATCTTACAGTGGTGATATTATGGGCGAAGACCCTGAATGTTGGATATAAAAAACCGACCTCGGATTTTAATTTCCGGGGTCTTTTTATTGTATAATACATCATATGAATCCAGAATTAAAACAATTCGTAATACAATATTTCCCTAACAATGGTAAAGCTTTAGATTTAGGCTGTGGAGATGGAGTCGATGTTGAGGGGCTAAAAAAACTTGGATAGGAGTGTGACGGTGTAGATATTATAACCGGAACAGATTTAAATAATTTTTATCTGTCAAAAAATGCGCCATATGATTTGGTGTATTCCAATTATGTAATTCAAAAGTTACAATATCCAGAAGCTTTAGTTAATACTATAGAAAATAATCTAAAGAACAGTGGTAGATTCTTTCTGCATACATTTGACGAAACTGACAAGATTGCTAAAAATAAATATACGCCAGAAAAAATTAGAAAAATCTTTAATAACACAACACTAAAAATAGAGTCCTGTGAGGTATTTCAAGTTTTAGATGATGAGCCAGGACATCAACATTATCATCAAATTCTACAGATAAGTGGCGTAAAAAACAGTGTGAACGATTCTTGTAATAATTAATATCAGCAACAAAAGTTTAATAACGGCATTTTAAGAGTATATTTTAACGGCTTTTGATCCGCATCTCTTCTCAATATATGAAAATGTCTCCTAAGAGATCGTTAATACTTGTGCGAGTAATCCTGTTTCGCGGTCTTTCTTGTATAGGTAAACATAAAAATAAAGAGTACAAATACTCTTTCTTCTTATGTTCTGGTGCGAGTGGAGAGAATCGAACTCTCGTCCCAAGTTTGGAAAACTTGTATACTGACCGTTGTACTACACTCGCAAAATCTTACAATTAATTTTATTCCAACCACGTTTACTTGTCAAAAGATAAAAACTGAATTCTAAATTCAATAATAAAACATGGGGTGGGAAATCGGAATTGAACCGACGACCTTCTGGACCACAATCAGACGCTCTAACCAACTGAGCTATTCCCACCAAATTGTAAAAATTCGCTAGACTATAGATCCAGCACAGTTATTATACCAGATCTAAAATCACCTTACAAGGAGATCTACTGTTAATTTCTTGACCAATCGAAGCCTACTAATGATCTCAAGTCCTATTTTCCGTCAGCTCCAAAGTTCATTCCAAAATCTGGTTTGAAGCTTTTTGCGATGCTACTTCCGCCGTATCCGCTTCTCCCACGCGATCCACTTCCGCCATATCGACCGTTTTGCCCTGAATCAGTTCCATTTCCACCATAACTCCCCTCATATCCCCTACTATATCCACCCCCACCCCCGATAATATCTCCATCTCGCGATTGTCTTTGACTAAAATTTTGCTTAGCAGCTGCGGTATAATCCCGATAGCTAGTCATCCCAGCAGATCCATTTGCCATTCCTTCTCGTGAAGTCGCTCCCTGCACCGCTTCTTGTCTTCGCGCCAAATCTTCATGATATCGATATCCTCCTGTCTCTCCAGTATTTTTCGTACCAGTGTCCATAGAACGCCCAGTACTCCCCTCTCCAAGCCGTCTCTCGCTCCCATCGGCAGACTGCGCGCCATTATTCCCTAGAATATCCCCAGTCGTCGTGCGTTCACGGTCAAATATCCCTCTAGTTCGCTCTCGTGTGATCGAAATCTGGGAATTTAATCCCGCATTTTCATAACCTCGCACAAAACGACGACTCTCATTCAGGTCTTGTCGCTCCGCCACTGTTTTTCCCAAAGAAGCCGCTCCAATTTTTCCCGAATTTTGTGCATCAGCATAGCCAGAAGAATGAAAAAACTCATCGCGATTATTGTCTCGCAACGAAAAAGATCGCGCGAGCTCTTGGTCATTTAATGCAAAGTCGTATCCCATATCTTTATCTTATCATAACCATAAAGAAAATTCTTTAAATCATTGCTCTTGACAAGTCCAAATTGCCAGAGGTATAAACCATAATATGCTATTGACAAAAAGCTTATATTATAGTATTATAATCACGTCTACTAAATAGTTTGGTAGAAGTTCTTATATAAAGAGTTTAGGATATTTTTGGGCGCAACAGCGCCAGAAAGGGGGCAATATGTCCAAAAAGAAAGAAGAAATAAGCTGGGGAGGAATCTTCAGTAGTTTTAAGAAAAATGTTTTCGGTTTCAACGAAGACCTCGATGACGAGGACTTTGAAGAGGTTGAGAAACTTGAAGCTCCAAAACCAAAGAAGCCAACCCAGAAAGGTGACGAAGATAAGCCGGCTCAGGTCGCAACTCAGAATCCTTCTGAGGAATCTGAAGAGGCGGAGTCTGAGGCTTTAGCGGCCTACAGTGGTTCGCTACAGGCCGGTCAGGATCTTGACAGATTCTTCCATACTGGGGTAGCATCTGATCGTCTACTCCAATTATTGGAAGAAGGATTCGCCAAGAACCCCGATCTAATGAGCCGCACGGCTAACAACCTTGCCGACCGCGGTGCAGAAGAGATAGTTCACCCTGGCTACCTCGTGTCTTATGAGGGGATGGATACAATGTTTGTTTCGCAAGAAAAAGTATTGAACTTCATTTTGACAAGACCGGGAGCTGTGGTTAGAGAGTCTGTCTTCGTCTCAAAGGTAAAAGATGGCAATACCATCTCTACCCGCGAGGCAACCGAAGAGGAAAAGAAGCTCTTTAATGAGCAGAAATCCTCTAAAGACGACTCAACTCAGGCTCAGTAACTTCTTCTATCTCTTACCCCCTCGTTTTGAGGGGGATTTTTCACGCCAAAAACTACATAAAACCTCAAACCACCGCTGTATTTTACTCATTTTTACCACCTCTTTTCACGCAACTTGCAAGCATAAGCACTTTTATTGTATAACCATTGACATTTTATAGAATATATAGTATAATCACAGCAGTCTGAGGAACGGCTTAACCCCCGTTACCAACAATGACGACCATTAAAAACCGAATCATCCCAGGTTCAAATAAGAACCTGTTTATATAGATGTAACTGACGCCTAATCGGCGCCTCAACCTATTTTAGGGAGGCGTCATGTCCTCCTTAAAATCCAACCGCACAAAGCGGAAGATCCCAAGGAGGGAATATGAACAATATATTTTTTTTATTTGTTTACATGATCGTTGGCTTATTTGCAGCCAGGCAGCTGCAGATAGGTCTTTTCAGAAATGCCAGAGAGAGCGGAGATGAAGCAGCCCCGCTCAGGAGCAAGAAATTCCACAGACTTGTAATAATTATGGTTTTCTTGTTCACTGGCCTACCATATCTGGTTGCCAGGTTTATTCCTGGTAGCCAGTGGTTTTCGGCGGTAGCGTATTGTGTTGGGATCGTTATCCTAACATATATATTAGCCATTTCGCCCAGTCAGCCACAACTCGGCTGGTCGATGGTGAGCTATGCAGCTGCAACTGCTCTCAGCAGTTATTTTGCATACTCACCAGCAAGACTTGGATTTTCCAGTCTTGTTTTGGCGGTTATCGCCGTATGTCTTCTCATCGTTGGAATTTTACACTTCCTTCGAGGGAAGGCAGTTGAAGACGAAGACGAAGATAGTATTGAAACTGCAGCTAATAGCACCCTGCTTGAAGCCGCAAAGGCGGTCATCACTCCTTCTAGAGTTTTGACTGTGGTACTTATCGTTGTTTGTCTAGCTACTGGCAGATTCCTGCTTAAGCAGCTAGGCATTATGTAGTTCTCCCCTTAGAGGGGAAAGGAGAGAAAAATGAATAAAAAAAGAAAGGGCGTCAGCCCGTTAAACAAAATTTTGATAGCCATGGCAGTGATCATGGCTGTCATGGGCATAGTAGTATGGGCGAAAAATACTTATTTCGTTCAAAATACTAGGGAAGCGATCGCTTCCGACAGCCTCACAGAAGAAGAGATCAACGCGGCTAAGGCCGACCTCACCGTCGACCTCGACTCAGAGATTCTTCAGGCTGCGTTTCCAAACGTCAGCCGAGAATTTCTGAGAAGCAGCATGCCTAGCGAAAATAAAGCTAGGGTAGCTGCGGCTGGATTTAGTTCTGCACTCACCTATCCTTTTTCTGGCGCTAGCCAGAAAGATGATCAGTCCTATTCGGACGAGGTCATCAAGGGTTGGTGGGAGACAGAACTTACGGAAGAGCTACTTCGCAACCCGGTCTATGGTGTTGCGGTAGCAAGGGCCCTCTCAGAATCTAGATTTTCTGACGGCTCTACTCTGCTCGACCTCAACCCCTGGCTTGGCGAGTTCGTACAAAAGTACGATGCAGCCTTCCAGGATGGTGGACTTGGTAACGGTTATTTCCTTACTAAGGAAACCGCAGACGGTCCTATCCTTGTAACAGAGGAATATAGGAAGTATGCGGTAGGAGTCAGATGGCTCCTTGACCGTTTTGTCATCAAAGGTGTAAGCAGACTTTATGCTGAGAAGCATTGGGGTTTGCGTCCTGCCAATGACCTGCAACCAAGTAGGATAAAGGCAGAAGCCTTTGAAGAGCCGGAGGACAGGGATGCTCTGGTTGTCTCTTTCTTGACTAAGTCAGGAAAGGATGTTCTTATCATTGGATTTAACGTCCATGATAAGAGACCAGAGATACCTGGCAAGAGGCCGAAGCCGGTGCCTGAGGAAACTCCACAAGAGACTCCACAGGAAACAACACCGACTCCTAAGAAGCCTGGCAAAGATCCGGAACCAACAACTCCGACTCCTAAGAAGCCTAAAAAGCCTCATAAGGATCCGGAACCTACGTCTCCAACTCCGGAAACAACACCGACTCCGACGCCGGAAACAACACCTACTCCGACACCGACCAAGCCAAATCCGGAACCTACTAAACCAGGTCCGGAGCCGACCAAGCCTACTCCTACTCCTGAAACAAAGAAGGAGAGGAGTAAAGATCCAGTAAACAACGGCGGCGCAAAGGTTGGTGGTGGCTCCACTGTAATTGGTACTGACGCTTACGAGCCGAACGATCCAATTATAGAAACCGGCAAGGGTCACGGAGATCCTGCAAAGGAAACTCCGGCAACCCCTACTCAGGATCAGTCTCATCAGAATGTGACGGTCGACCATGTAGATCAGAACAAGATGAACTATGAGACGATTCCCGAGACTCAGTCTTCCTGGAAGACTGATCAGGGACAGAACCTGATTACGGGAACCCAGGCCAACCAAGGAAACTCGGGATCCGGAAACTCCGGAAACTCTGGAAACTCTAGTTCCGCAACAGAAGGTACTCCGTTGTCTGGTTACGGACAGGAGTTCACTCCGGAAGATTAATCTCGAACGGAGATCCAGCTGGCTTATACGGGTAACTCGCTACAAGCTCAGGCCGTAAGGTCTGGGCAAGTGGCAACATCTATAGCACTTTTTCCGGTGGCCCTACAAAGGGCTGCCGGATATCCATGAAATGATTTTGAATTTGAGATGATTCGGTTTTGCGTGGTAAGACGAAAATTAAAAATTCGGCTAGTAAACTTTGTGGGAATGTTTATTAAACCAATACCCAGCAAAACCAATACAAAATTAAAGTGAAAATAATTAATCTATAAGAAAGGAGCTTTTATGAAAAAAGCACTCAAAATTGTATCTGTAGCTGCTATTTCTGTAGCTGCTGGTATCGCCGCCGTCTCGACCGTTTACGGTTGGGGTGATAACGCTGGCGGCCGTCCAACTTACACCATCGCTGATATTAACGCTGGTAAGCTTGGCGACAAAATCGTTATGAACTCTATCAAAGATAATGACTCTTCTCTTACTGAAGCTGAGAGAAAAGCTGGTATCACCACACCTCTTACTGACGAACGTTCATTCATCGGTATTCGTGATGAAGCTACCGGCAATCAAGGTAAGAAAAACGTCTGGAATATTGGTAATGTCAACATTGAAGAAGGTAAAACCTACATCATTCGTATGTACATCCACAACAACAACCCAAAGGGTGTAAATGCTATAGCTAAAGATGTTACAGCACAGGTTGATCTTCCAAACATGATCGCAAAAGAAGCTCGCGTCACTGGTTATATCAACGCCAGCAACGCTACTCCATCTCGCTACTGGGATTCTCTAAATCTTAAGAGTGCTGATGGTCGTGCTTTCTACCTCGATTATATCGAAGGTTCTGCTCTCTTTGAAAATAATGTCTTTAAGAGCGGTACTACTCTTTCTGACAACTTAGTTAAAAACGGTGTCAAACTTGGTTATGACAAGCTTGATGGTAATATGCCAGGTTGTTATGAATATGCTGGTTATGTTACACTCAAAGTTAAACCAGTTTTCGAAAATACTTCAATCATGAAGCAAGTTCGTAAGCAAGGTGAGAAGGGCTGGAAAGAATCTGTTGACGCCAATGTTGGTGACACTGTTGAGTATCAGATTCACTACAAAAACCTTAACGCTTCTAAAGTTAACAACGTGATGGTTAAGGATTCTCTTCCAACTAATATGGAATATATTAAGGGTACCACTAAACTTATTCGTTCTGACATCCCTAAGGGTGCTACCAATAACGAAGATAGTTTAATGACTAATGGTGTTAATATTGGTAACTACGACCTTCGCGGTGACGGTTATGTCCGCTTCCTCGCTAAGGTTGTTGATAAAAATCTTTCTTGTGGTAACAACCGTCTTATTAACTGGGCTAAAGCTACTGCTAACGGTTTTTCAATCCAAGACAGTGCTGATGTCTATGTAAACAAGAAGTGTGAACCAACTCCTACACCAACTCCAACTCCTACACCAACTCCAACTCCAACCCCAACTCCTACACCTACTCCAAAGGAGTTACCAAAAACCGGTCCTGAAACAATCGCCACTGGCGTTATTGGACTTGGTTCTGTAGTCACCACTGCTGGATACTACATTGCTAGCCGCAAACAACTTCGATAATTGACCGCTCCGAAGTATAAAACTCTCGGACGTCAAAACGAAGTCCATGAATTCTAGGTAAATCCTACGAATTAAGCAAAAAAGAACTAGAGAAATCTGGTTCTTTTTTGTTGTCAATTTAAACTAATTCATACTAAGTAAGCTGACTTATTACAGCCAACTAGTATGAGAGATTCAATTTTTTGTTGCAAATTTTTTAATATTTGTATTAATATGAGGAAAATGATTAAGTAGCTGTTTGAAGAAAACAGGAGTAGTTCCTTTATTTGCAAAATCATAAAATCATTATTCTTATGCTTGCAAAATATAAAAATATATAGTATAATCACACCAACTAATCAACAAAAGACTAGAGTACATTAACTCTGGTCAAATTTTTTCATAAAGGGGGTAAAAAACTATGAAAAAAAAGTTAAATGTTATATTGATGGTACTCGTACTCGCGGTAGTAGTATTTACTTCCGCATGTGGAGGCAACAGCAGTAAAAGTATCAAGTCCAAGAAGATAGATACCTATCTTACTAATGTAAATAAGGATGCAGAAAAGTTTACTGCAGACTTTGATCTAAAACAGTACCTAATAGATTATGGGGCTGAGTCCTTTGAGCGATATGAGTTATATCGATCGGATGGACTATATGACTTAGTAGTGATGGTAAAGTTTAAAAACGGCATCACTATGGAGTTTAATTTTTATCCTGATGAGGATGATATGCACGGTTATGGACATCTTAGCACCATAGATATATATGCGTCAAGCAAAGATTATGTCTTTGATAACGGTGGAGGAATTTGCTCAACCTGGATGAGGGAATTTGGCGGCGATGCATCCGACATGCTTCCTCGAGATACTGATTTTGCCAATCTTAATTCAAGGTACTATATGATTATTCCAGCGGATGTTTTTTATATGGAAAACTATGCAGGAAGAAACTGTACACTCTATATGCGAGATTTTTTCGACGTAGGGTTTAAAACATCTATAGTCCCTTATCTAGAATTGGAAAACGTATCGTTTAGAGAAGATCCGTTCAAAGATTCTCAAGTGATAGGTGGAACTTCTGATAATGGATAACTACTTAAAGACTCTCTTTCTGAGGGTCTTTTTTTATACAATTCAATCATAAATATTATGCTTATGTTATAATAAAAACAAGATGGATCCTGAAAAAAATTATTCTACAGGCTATACGGAAAATAACTTATTTTCTAGGGAACGGCTCGACCCCACGCCGGGATATAGTTTTACTTCACAGAATCAAAAAAATAAAAGAAAATCCTTTTTTATCATTATTGGTGTGACTTTTTTGATTATTATACTAATAGTTATGTTCTTGATTTTAAAAAATATAAATCATGCATCAAAGAATCCGAATGATTTAATTAATTTTGTAAAAATCTATCAATACGGAGACCAGAATGATAAGAAAAAAGCTAATTTAAATATTCCAGCTAATTATACATATGCATATGATATGGCTCTTGGTACTGCGTCATCGGAAAAACGGTATAATTACGCAATTGAATTATATAATGCTTATCTTAAATATGATGATAATAAAAATCTTATCGAACAGCTCTTTTATTACAAGTCACTTATGCAATTATCACAACAATTACCAAATATCAGAAAAGCCTACATTAAAGATGGTGAATCATCCGCAAATAATTTAATTTCGCTTTACCTTAAAGATTATAGTAAAATTTCTAATGAATCAATTAAAGAAAAACTATCCCATATTGAGGAGTATTATAGAAATCAAGTTAATTATCTTAATTATGCTAATAAGGCAGGATGTATTAAAACCGAAGGCTTAGATAATGAATGTTTAGATCGATTAGGTAGTGACGCTCAAAACCATGCTAATTATCTTGAAGTGGCAACAAAAATTACTGATTTTGATATAACTATACGATCAAATTTTCAGGATCTACTGGTGAATATTGATAATTTGATTAAAGGATTATACAAAGAAAAAATAATAACATGGATATCAAAGCATGAAGATAAAAAGTAATAAAATAAGACAAAAGTTCATCGCTGGTTTTTTTATAGCATCAATAATTGCTCTAGTTTTTCTATCGATCACCAGTATATTTAGGACAAGTATTCATCAAAATGTTTACGCAGATGGATTGTCGCCAGAAGATGCTCTTCTCGCAAAAACACTAAGACATTCGATCTATAAATGTATTATGAATAATGTTTTAAAGCCAAAAAATACAGTCACTGTAAAAACTAATGATGCTTTTTATGACGTCCTATTTGATTCTGCTAATCAATATTTTAAAGATGAGAAAGCTGTAAATATTCTTTACAAGTATGGTACTGGTAACACCGTTGAGGATGGAAATATCTCATGCCATCAATTATTATACGGGTACAATAATACTAAAGAGAGTAATTCCTTTGCACCATTTCCTAAAATGGGTGGTAAATTTCCGGATACTAGTAAAACCGCTGAGATGAATACTTTCTTAGAGAGTCTTGGTTATACAGAAGTAAAAAATGGCTCATCGGATGTATATTGTGCGACGATAGTTTATCGCGTAACAATTAATAGTGTAGGTCAAGATAAACAGACTGTTCCAATTTGTATTAGTGCTCGCAATGGTGTTATTACTGGTGAAGATGGAACGTCTGCAACAGTTCCAAAAATATATCTACAAAAAAATAATAGTGGCGATTACGTCCAGTTTGTCACGGACGTAGTAAATGGTCCAACTCCTGGCTCGTTTGGTATTGCTATCAATACCCCGCAAAAAGCAAATTCTTGTAAGATAAATCCAGTCCCAGTGCAAGTTGATTCCGGTTATCTAAACACAAATCTTGCCATGCCACAATATAATGCAAAAGACTTCTTTAGATCTTTCATCAAAAAGGTAGCGAGTGTAGATCTTGGTGCTATTCCAATTAATAACGGTGTCTGTGAACATAAGACTCTTGCGCAGGCTATCGCTGACGATAATAGTACTAATGGTGCAAGAATAGACCCTTCGAATGTTACTGTGAAAGTTGATGAAACCAAGTCGTATGAAGCGACTGATGATTTGAATGGAACAAGGAGCACTAAGAACGACGAAGTTCGTACTTATAAAAATACTGGTTCTCCAGATTTGAATAAGATCATGGATTTTCTTTTACCAAGCTATTCAAAACTTCAAAGGTCAAACATTTATGAGACAACACTTAATGCTTATAACTGGTATCATATTCTTAAAGATACCTTCGGTGTAATTTCAGTCGATGGAAATATTGGATGTAAAACTGAAAAACCAAAAACAGGAGTTTATCTTCCATACTATCGTGAATCTAAAACTGAACCAGGGAAGAATGAATTGGTCTATTGTCCACTTGATGAGATGACTCTTGATAGCAAGAATAGTGCACATGTGATGACTGATGCTCCTCTTGGCGTCGTTAATGGTGTTGCCGAAGATGGGTTTAATATTGAACAACTTACCGCTCGCAAGGCTTTGGAATATCTTAATAAGGTAGACCTTCCAGCTATTTGTGCCGCAGACTCAAGTTTCCCGCTATGTAATGCAACTCCAATCGACTGTAAAACTGATCCAAATAAAGAAGGTTGTAAAGACCTTGCCGGTAGCAATGCTTCTGAGGAAGAAGACAGTGCCAACGGGGAATCAGCCGCTTGTTTTGCAAACGCTGGCGCCCTTGGTTGGATAATCTGTCCGTTGATCTACACACTTCGCGATGCGGCACAGGGGATTTTCTCCGGCTTCATCGAGCCACTTCTTCGTGTCCACGATTCAATTATTGGCGAACTCACAAAAAATAATGAATCATCCACAATGTATCAAGCTTGGTCTTTCTTCCGAAATGTCGGTAACATCCTCTTCGTGATCGCTCTTTTGTTTGTTATTTTCTCGCAGGTTACCGGTTTTGGAATTGATAACTACGGCATTAAAAAAATCTTGCCAAAACTCATTGTAACGGCTATCATCGTGAACTTTTCATATATCATCTGTGGTGTTTTAGTGGATATTTCAAATATCCTGGGAAATAGTATAAAAAATATCTTCGAGAGTGTTGGTGGTAGTTTAACTGCTGGTAGTAAGAGTGGTGATGGTTTGGGGCCAGTTGGTTATATTACCTCGATAGTCGCAATTATTGGTACAATTGTATCTGCCGGGGCTGGCGTTGCAGTAGCTGGCAGTATAATCAGTAGCGGTGGACTCCTAACTATCCTTGTTCCTATCCTTACTTTTCTCGCTAGTGCTGTTATTGCTGGTTTCTTTGCTATGTTGATGCTCGGCATCCGCCAAGCGCTCGTGATTATTATGATTGTAATTTCGCCAATTGCATTTGTTCTTTATGCCATACCAAATACTAATGCAATTTTTAGACGATGGTTTACATTGTTCCGTGGTCTTCTCACTCTTTATCCAGTCTATTGTCTTATGGTAGGCGGTGGTTTTATGGCTGCCAATCTGATTGTCCATGGGTCGAATGAATTCTATCTTCAACTTGTTGCCGGTCTAATCAGCATTGCTCCATATTTTGCCGTTCCAACTATGACAAAAAATGCAATGAAAGGATTTGACGCGGCCATTGGTGGTATTGCCACACTCCGCAGTCGTGCTAGCAGTGGGTTGCAATATGCTAATAAAAAGGTTACTGGCTCAGATATGTATAAAGATAGCTATAAAACATATACAGCTAACCGTGAATTTGATAGGCAGTCGAAATTTGCTAAAAAGTATGAAGGATATACTCAAGAACAGTTATCTAATATGAAACCAGCTCAACGAAGACGTCTCATGAATGCTCTTGGTGTTATAGGTAAAGACGCACAACAGGCTGCCACTCTTGGCGCTGCAATGTCACAATACAAATATAATACCGATCCAGAAAGTATGAAGAGAGCCGGTTACGATGCCATGACTGCCGAAGACGAAAATCAAGTAAAATCCTTACAGTCTCAGTTCACTAGTGAGAATAGAACTGCGTTTGATGCCTTAGCTAGAATTAATGAATTGCAGGATTATAACTACAATGATCATTCTGCCGATGATAATCGTAAACACGATTTAGAAATGCGCGCCTTACAGCGTCATCTTCTTAGCACTAAGGAGGGGCAAAAAATGTACAACAGTTATCTAAAAGGTGATGAACCAGTTAAGGATATAAATCTAGATGGTACCGAAAGAAGCGATAGGAAAATTATTGCTGGCAAGACTTCTGATCGTGCTAAGGCTGTTCTTGCTAGGGACTTTATCTCTAATAATTCGAACCTAAAGGATAAGTTTGGTATTATGCACACACAAATGCAATCAATGCAAGGGTCTGGTGAAATTAATAATATGAATACTGAAGTTGATGATAGCAAGGCTATGTCTACTAATCGTGTTAGTGCAACAAACGGATTTATTAGAACCATGGATGCCAAAGATATGCAGAATCTTAGCAAAAGAGATGCTGAAGAAATTTCTACTAAAATGGGTACTTTCGAGCCGGATCAAAATGGTAATGAAAAATATAAGGGTGGTGCAGGAAAAATAGATGAAGTGGCTGCTGAGAATGTCCGTACTTTGTCTAGACAAGTTGTCAATAACCTTACCAATGATCCAACAAAACTTGGCGACTTTGACACCAGTTTACAGAATCTTGTTTCTACCGCTTCAGGTACAGATATTAATAATCTCGCTAATCGCACCATGGAAATTCGAGATACCAGCGGTAATGTTACCCATAAGATTGTGTGGGAAAGGCCAGGTCAAGGCGGTCAAGGCAGTGGTGGTCAAGGAGATCAAGGTGGCCAAGGTGGTCAAGGCAATGGTGGTCAAGGTGGCCAAGGTGGTAGTTAAAATAATTATCTTATATAATTCATTAGATACCGCTTAATCTTTCTAGATAATACAATCTCCCCTATCTAGCAATAGATAATCTTAGACAAGATATAAAAATATGGAACTTCACAAAGCTCCATATTTTTATAGTTGATAAAACTATTTTTCCCGCCCAGCGGCTGTTAATACATTCTCAAATAATACTCCGACCGTCAAAGGTCCGACACCACCGATCTTTGGTGTAATCGCTGAAATATCCGATCTCTCGCGAATCTCGTCGGAAATATCTCCCACCAATTTTCCACCTTCACTTGCGGTTCCAGCATCAACAATTACTGCTCCACTTCGCACCATTTCGTCTGTGATCAGATCTGGCACTCCAGTCGCCGTTACAATTACATCAAAATCATGCAATTTTGAAAAATCCGATCCGCGGTGAAAAACTTCAACCAAAAGGCCAGACTTTTCCCACATTGAAGCCAGTGGCCTCCCGACCAGTCTTCCTCGCCCCACAATTGCAATTCGTTTTTGACTGAGATCGATATTATATCCAGTTAGTAACCAGTTGATCGCTGTAGCAGTTGCACTATCGAAATTACCCTTTCCGGACAGTCCGTCTACATCTTTTTCTGCCGCGATCTCTTTTAGAACCTCTTCCGTAATCTCGGCATCAATCAGTGGTAATTGTACAATAATTCCAGAAACCGACTTATCTTCATTTGCCTCTTTGATTGCTTTTTTTAGTGCTGCACTTGTTGGCTCAACCTTTAAGTCGATCACCTCGACTCCAATATCTTCACCATATCGACATTTCAGACCAACATATTTCGTAATCACAGGATTATCCGAATCTCGTATAATTACTAGTTTTGCGCGCTTTTTGTTGCTCCTCAGTATCTGTACAAGATGCGCCTGTCTCTCCTTCACAAAACCCACTAGCTCTCGACCATTTAATTCTTTTACCATTTTTTAGCTCCTATGCTTCAATTTCGTCTGGCTCTTGCTCAATCTTAAAACCAAATTTTTCAAAGATAATTTTAGCAATCTCTTCGCGTGCAGCCGCAAGGTCGGCGTAGGATCTTGCTGACTCATTGATTAGAATTAATGCTGCCTTATCGCTTACTTTCATTCCGTGAAAAACTTTGCCTTTGAGTCCAGCTTCCTCAATTAGCCAGCCAGAGTTAACCAAGTTCGTTCGCTTCTCTGGCGAATCTGGTCCAACTTCCTTCGCATTTCGCCAAACCTGAATACCTCTCGCCTCCGCTTCATCAGCCTCTTCATCTGTCAAGTACACATTTTTAAAGAAGCTTCCAGCACTGGCAATTTTCTCTGGATCCGGTAATTTGCTATTACGCACTTCTTTCACCATCCGCGCAATATTTAGTGGTGAAAAATCAGTTTCCCCGTGTTCGTCTACATAAGCTTGCAAGGAGCGGTAAAAAGGCGGGTTAAGCTGACCTTTTTTCACGCGCACGGTCGTTGAATAGATAAAATATCGCCCCACGTTCTCGCCGGAGTTGAAGATTGATTTGCGGTAGCTCATCTTCATTTCGCTTGCCGGCACTATTACAAACTTTTCAAGTTTGGTATCATAGGCTTCGACTGAAACAATCACCTGTGTTACTTCTTGTCCATAAGCCCCAATATTTTGTACTGGCGCTGCTCCCGCTGTACCAGGAATGCCAGCCATCGCTTCAATTCCTGAATATCCACGTTCTGACACAAAAGTGACCAGATCATCCCATTGCTCGCCACCATAAGCTTTAAAATAAGCCACACCCTCTTTTTCTTCTTCGCCCTCAGGAGTTTCAACCTGAGAAATCCCCATAATGCGATCAAGAATGATCACACCTTCAAATCCATCATCTTTAGAAAAAGTGTTTGCTCCTCCTCCAAGTATCCAGACCGGCAAGTTGTGTTCCTTTGCAAACTTATATGCCTCTGGAATATCTTCCTTTTTGGTCACTGTGATCACAAACCTTGCTGGACCGCCAATTCGCATTGTTACGAGGTCTTTAATCATTACATTTTCTTCAATTTTTAACATTTTTTCCTTTCATAACCATGCCTAAAAAGTTGGTATTAATACCTAATTCTAGCACACAACAGAGTTACTTGACTACATACAGTTTAACTATCCTACTTTAACCCCTCAAATAATACACCTCTAGATGTTGGCTTATGACTTTCATTGACAACTCAAAAAAGAATTATATAATATAAACATAGTATTACTACGCACTTTAACTTCCGATTAAATATAGGTTCAAGAATAAGCATATCTCTAGTTGACCAAAAGCTTCATTTTTCTTGGATAGCAGTTAGGCTATTTAAAAGTAGTTTAACTTCTGTCCAAGAAAGTTTCTTGGTGAATGGTTAGAGTATGGGGAAACCTCATCGTAAGCTACGGACTCTAGTTAACCCAGAAAGGGGAATTTATGAAGTTAGAAACAACTAACATTAAGGGAATCAAATATGTGATCGACAAACAGAAAAGTCCGATCGCAATTTATACCGCTTGTGGTAAGCAAATTTATTGCGTGGGCGATCGAATATCGATTAGAGGTCATCAAAAAAAGCACGATTGTTCTTGTAAAGATCTTGCGGGATTGGATAGAACAAAGGACCCAGTTAAAATTAAAGACATTAAGGAATTAAATTTGGGTAACCTCGTTGATATTATGAATCTAGGTACAAGGCCTTATACGGACGGTGTTATCACGAAAATTAACCGAAGCGACTCTGATCTATTCTTTGTTGTCACTATGAATAATGGCAAGGAAGAGGTTCTTGGTCTAAAAAAGATCAAAAAAGTTATCAGTTGCAGCGAGTTCTTTCGTATCCGTCATAAGTTGTTCATTAAACAAAGTGAATGGCAGGTCGAAGTGGATGATATCAGAAGCACATATGGCGCTTTGGTGCAACAAAAAGCCTGGTCTACTTTGTTTATGACCGATCAGATTGTTGAGCTATATCTTAATATTTTACGCTTGAAGCAAAAGGACTATGGCCAGTGGGATCTCCCGGAGTGTCAGGATATGTATAATGGTATATATAATGACCTCGTTTGGGCGTATCATAATATGATCGCTGATTGTCATCGAGTATAATAAACCTTGTAGTTTAATAAAAATAGACCCTATTACTATTATATTTTTCGGAAATTGCCTCGGTTTTTATGCCGGGGTTTATTTTTTTGGGTCAGTCTGATGTAATATTGGTTAATCAGATTAGTGCTAGTTAGATAATTAATTATTTTTAGTCAATCTGATGCAAGACTAGTCACCGAGGTGAGTTTATGTTAGAATATAACAGATTAAAGAAAGGCTAATATGGCAGTTAAGAAAAAGAAGATTGTGATTTCCAAGCTTAATCGTAATAACAACCATAAGCACAGCGAGAAACGCAAACACAACAAATAAAGTTCCTCTTGGAACTTTATTTGTTTCTCATTTATGATTTTAAGATATTTTATGCTGCTAAATTTATGTCACAATTTTTACTTTTTCGCTGTCACTTTGTAGAGGTAAAAAGAGGAATATGCTTTTTCATGTTTTACACCAGGCACCTCAAATCCGTTTGAAATAAAGTATAAATCTTTCTGTAGTCTCTTTGCTTCAGATTTGATTTTTATATAAATTTTTTTAATATCTCTCGAATCGCTAAAAGTGTAAACCACGGTCGTTTCTGGCGGAAAAGGGAAGTTCAGATAGTTTTGACAGACCACTTTAGCTTTTGGGCTTAACTTACGTAGTCTGAGGCGAGACAAGAAAGAAAGCACTGGATGAAGTTCGATACCGATCGCTTTTGCTCCAAATCCAGTTGCCACTCTAAGTACGATCCCGTCACCAGATCCCATATCAATCAGTAAGTCTTTTTTGGATAATGGGTAGAGTTTTTTAAACATTTTTGTCAGTTCACTCGCCAGACTTGGTACGTACGGTGCCCCAAAAAATACTGTTATACCAAATATTATTACGATGGACATGATGATTATAATGATTGTCTGTACTAAGTGAAAAAAGTCATCCATAACTCTATTGTACTCTATCCGGCGAAGAAAGTAGACTTCGTGTCGATAGTTTCGAATTAATTCTCTAATTTGGTGAGATATTAAATTAATAAATATTCTGAGTTGCTATTTTTTCGGCTCCACTTTTCACGAGCAAGATCATCTCCTGTTAAATTGTAAAATCAACACCATTTGTGATAAACTAAGTCTAGTTGCACCCGTAGCTCAGTGGATTAGAGCATCTGTCTTCGGAACAGAGGGTCGTGGGTTCGAGTCCCTCCGGGTGTACCATCTTCGGTGTAAGCCGATTTTTTATTACAAGATTTTATTTGGTAATAGTCCAACTTAACAGAGTAGCTGTTTATGTCTCTAGGCTAGAATTTTATAGACAAAACTCCTAAAAAATGGTACTATATTGAGGAGTCGGGCCGGTAGCTCAGCAGGTTAGAGCACGAGCCTCTTAAGCTTGGTGTCGTGGGTTCGAGTCCCACCCGGCTCACCAAATGGAAAAAGACTTAGATAAAAGAGATAATTAGATACTTCGTTCCAGGTAGGGATGAAGTGTTTTTTGTTGATTTCTCAAACTGTTTTTATTTTATTATTTTTAGTGGAGTCTCTACAATGCTTTAGCTATCTAAGAATTGTTATTGCCTACTTATCTGATTCTTTGGTTGATTTACAGATTTAAACGACGAATTTCATTTAGGTCTATTGATTGAATTACTTAGGAAGTAGATATTTTGTTTTTATCACTTTTTGGCGTGCTCGTCTTTATTTGCAATATTGTCTTGACTTTTTTGTAAGCAGATGACTATTTGAGTTCAATTCGATTTTGCGTAAATTACGTATATATCTCAATATACGTATTATTTGAAGAATCTTCTTTTGTATTGATTATGCTCGTATTAATTACAATATAAGCGTAAATTTAATACCGATAGATACCAATAAATATTGTTATTCCATTACGCTTGTGATAAGATCATTTTAATTAGGAGGTAATATGCAACAAGATAATGATAAATGGATGAACGTTGAAGAGTTGGCTTCTTATTTAAATGTCAGTACGAATACTATTCGTGCCTGGATAAAAAATAAATCTGATATTCCTTTATACAAAGTTGGCAAAATGTGGAGGTGTAAAGCTACTGAAATCGATGAATGGGTAAAAGGAGAAAATAAATAATGAGCAAAACGATAAGATTTATAGATTTGTTTGCCGGTTTAGGTGGAATACGCTTGGGTTTTGAACAGGCTTTTCATAAGTTTGGTTTTGACACTGAATGTGTGTTAACGTCAGAAATAAAAGGCCCTGCTATTGAAGCATTGAAATATAATTTTCCTCAAGAAAACTTGGTTGGTGATATTTGCAAACTTGATACAAAAGATATTCCAGATTTTGATTTTCTTCTTGCTGGTTTTCCATGTCAGGCATTTAGTTTTGCTGGTAAAGGGTTAGGATTTGCTGACACTAGGGGGACATTATTCTTTGAAGTTGAGCGTATTTTAAAAGAAAAACAACCTTATGGATTTATTCTAGAAAATGTCGAGGGTCTTGTATTACACGATCGAGAAAAACTGACAGATAAAGTAGGGCGAACGCTTAAAACTATACTAAAGGCATTGGACGATTTAGGGTATAAAATAGAATGGAAATTGCTTGAATGTCAGAAGTTCGGCGTTCCGCAGTTAAGAAAACGTATTTTTATCGTAGGCACAAAAAAATCAAAAGTAAGTTTAGACAATTTTAAAGAAGTTCGAAAGACTATTGGTGATATTCTAGAACACGGAAAGCCTGTTACATACAGTCATTTTACAAAATGTCTTTTATCTCACTATAAACCAGAAGAGTTATACGGGAAAGCTATAAAAGATAAACGTGGTGGAGAGCAAAACATTCACAGTTGGGATATTGGTTTAAGAGGTGAAATAACTAATAAGCAGAAGAAATTAATAGAACAACTTTTTAGAGAACGAAGGAAAAAACATTGGGCTAAAGAAATAGGTATAAAATGGATGGATGGAATGCCTTTGACTACCAAGCAGATCTCAACATTTAATAATGCCGAAGACTTGCAGGAGATGCTAGATGATCTTGTTAAGAAAGGTTATCTTAAGAAAGAATATCCAAAAAGTCTGGTTACAACTACTTTATTAGACGGTTCAATGAAGACTGAGAGAGTGCAAGATATTTCAAAACCGATCGGTTATAATATTGTTGCAGGAAAATTAAGTTTTGAGTTTACAAAAATATTAGATCCTAATGATATTGCTCCTACTCTTGTTGCTATGGATGCATCGCATTTGGGAGTTGTAGATGGGAAAGGTATAAGAAGATTAACAATAAGAGAAGGTTTGAGGCTATTTGGTTATCCGGAGTCATATGATCTTTCCATTTTTGATAATAACAGTAGTCTTCCTAAAGCATTTGACTTACTTGGAAATACAGTTGTAGTGCCAGTTGTAAAAAGTGTTGCAGAAAGACTTTGTGAAGTCTATCAGAAGGATAGCTCTTCCCCGAAATAATTTTTATAGTTTTCAGCAAGAGTAACTTTCCAAGAATTAGCAAAGTTCAATCCTTTATAGGCGTCTATTGTTTTATAAAGTGCTTTTAGAAAATCATCTTTACTACTAAAAGTGCTCGTTTTATCAAATTTGAAATTTCCTTCAGGTCGGATATTATAAATGACGGCTCTTTTTATTTGAGTTTTTAGCGGATAGTTATTAGAAGTACCTGCTATTTGCCAGATCTTTTTTAACCAGATCTTTTTAATACTAATATCGCCATCGGAGCTCATTAAATACCCAAAAATTAAGTAATCAGCATCTAGACGATAAGGTTTGTCTTTTATTGAATCACAATAGGAATCAAAATTTGCAATATCAAATGCAGGTGTAGCATCGTAATTGAATGCTTTTACCTCTAATAGCCCTGTTTTTGGATTATTCTCGTCTAGAATAAAGTCTGGAAATTCCTGTGTCCCTCGATCGTCGAAATAAATATTAGAGTCTTCCATATACTGACCTAGCCAAGATTGTATGCTATTTCCAACAATATCTGTGGTTTTTATCTTTACGGTAGTTCCAGATAAACTAAATTCTATTTGTCCATTTGTCTCTTCAAGATTAAGCGATTGTAGCTCTTTATATAATTCTTGAGCAGTTATCCTTCTTGTCATTTCATTTTCCTTTTTGTCTCTGGTTTATCCTTACATTTCAATTATATCACGATAGGAGATATCTATTAGCCAGCGACTTAACAGATAGCGTGATATAATTTTTTGAAAAAGGAGATGATATGAGTTGTCCTGGTAATGGTTTATTTAATTCAGGAATGTCGCTAGATTTTTTTAATACTAAAATTACGAATATGCGTGCAGAAGTTTTATCGCTAGAAGATAATGTATTTGAGTCTAATACTATTGAGGAAATTAAAAGAAATTTTTTTCAAAAATATGAAATTGAGCCTATTAAATTATTTACAGAACAAAAAGTTCTGGATGTAGACGAGATAGAGATATGTTATGACGCTAGTAATGATCCTCTTTATATCCCAGAGTATGACAATAAAACATATACTGTGCGTGGCTATAAAATAACAGTTAGTATACCATTTGATGGATGTTACGAACTATTTAGATTAAGACCTTCTAGTTACATTATGAGAACCTTTGATGCTATTGTCTATGCCAATAATTCTGATAGCTCCCCTCACTTTCTTAAATTTGAACTCAGATTTAAAAAGGCTAGAGCCGATGAAGATGTCAATATTATAAGCAATCGAATAAATAATGAAATAGCTGAATATCAAGAAAATATATCATATTTAACTACTGATATCTCTAACTATAATAGGCGGTTAGAGGATGAAATATCAAAATCAATTGATTCTAGACTGTCAGAATTAAATAAACTAAAAGTTCTTAAAACTGCATTAAAGATTCCACTAAAAAAGTCTTCTTCTCCAAGCCCACTAAACAAAATTTATATAAAACCAAAAGTAGTAACTCCTCTTGCTGTAAAAACTGGCGATACTGCCGCGTATATTTCCGAAGATGATTATGATATTATTTTGAGTTCTATTCGTAATATGGGGACTTCTATGGAATCAAATCGTGCTGCGGAAAAACAGGATGAAGAGGGCCTCCGGGATATATTACTTGCGGGTTTATCTGCTAGTATAAAAAATGGCAGTGCTAGTGGAGAGTTATTCAGAAAAACTGGAAAAACCGATATTGCAGTAGTATTTGAGAATAAAGCTGCTTTCATAGCAGAGTGTAAACTTTGGAAGGGCAGAGAATATATTAACAAGGGGATAGATCAATTGCTCAAGTATACAACTTGGCGTGATGTTAAGGTATCGTATATTATTTTCAATAAAGATGTCCAGAATTTTTCAAAGATTCAAGAACAAATACCAAGTATTTTTAGCGAACGAAAAGATTTTATCAGAACAGAGAAAAAACAAAAAGATGGGGAATGGAGATTTACGCTACAAAAACCAGATGATGATTATAGACATATCACGATTCATGTATTTGCTTTTGATGTAAGAATGGGCGGCACAGATTTGACTCAAATAATACCATCAAAGTGATATTTTGTGGATGTATTTTTTCCGTTCATACTCCTCATGTAACTTTTTACGCATCTTTACGTAAAAGTCTTTTAATCCTATACTTCTTCCATCTCCACTTCGGCGCTATAATAATCTCAAACAGGGAATAATAAAAGGAGCGTATCATAAAAACAAAATCACATCTACCAGTCATGGGGGTTGGGTCGATCTATGTTAGTAGCGTCGTCCTCCTCACCGTCTTCATTATTTTTACCGATCACACTGTTATTCACTCCTCCCGTTTCATGCCATCCTCTCTCACTATCCTTACAATCATCTTCGGACTCATCCTCATCACTCTTGGCCTCATCCTCTATATTCTCGCTCTCAAAATTAAAATTACCAAATCTATCATAGAAAATACCATTGTCACGCATGGTGTTTACTCCGTCGTTCGTAATCCTATCTACTCTGCCTGGCTTTTTATCTGCACCGGCTCCCTCTTTCTCGCCGGTTCATTTTTCTTAGCTCCGCCTCTTTTTCTCTTCTTCTGGTTCTCCCTTACTCTTCTCATGAAACATACTGAGGAAAAATGGCTCGCCAAACTTTATGGCAAAACCTATTTAGATTATTGCAAGAAAGTCAATCGTTGTCTCCCTTGGTTCTCGAAAAAGGCTACCTAATCTCTAAAAAATTAAATTCAAAATATTAGCCCAGTGTTATAAGTCGCTCTCTCTATTAATCTTTTGATTTTCTCTATACGCCTCAAAATATCTGCGCACTAACGGTTCAAGTTGATGGTAAAAACTACTATCCGCCTGCTTAAGATTTACTGCATTTATATGACTACTTTTTATCGCTTGATCAAGTTTAAAGATATTCTCACCGTCATATATATCAGTTTTAAGAATCCGTGATCCGTCTTTCATTTTAAAACTAATTTCTATACTATTACAATTACCAACTTCACTTTGAGAATCATTATGGGCGTCTGATTTCTCTGTACTTCTAAGCTGTCGCCAAACGTCTGAAACTACTATTTTTAAATCCTTGATTTGATCAGGCTCTGGCGCTAATTTATTCTCCCTTGTGGCCTGTTCAATTTCTGAAATATAGTTTTCTAAAACATCTTCAATAAAATCTAAACGTTTCTGTTGCTCTAATTTTGAAACTTCAAACAATCTCTCATCTAACGCACCAAGACCGTATGGTAAAGTTTCTACTTTACGACCAATTGAATTAAGAGAATGCCATCGTTTTTTATATTCTGGCATTGAAAGTAATTCTGTAAGTTTTTGATCCAATTCAAGATAATTATCTTTTTCATTAATCGAATCGAGTAGTTCTTCACCACGTTTTTCTATCTTCTTTTCATAAGCGACTCGGTCGATATTAATAATTGGTATGTCAAAAAACTTAGCATGTTTTAGGGCTGTTTCGGAAACCGTACCGTTTGTAATGATATAATCAGGACTCTTAGGTATTCCATTTTCAGAATAACGCCTCAGTAATACCTCGTTATAATTGGACGTTCCATCTGCCCCTGTAATTTGATCTAATATGTTAGGATCGCTCAAGCTAGTCTCACCTCTTCCAGCCATATTACTCGTACCACCATCTCCGTTTGAAATACTAATTATTGAGTCGGCACGAACTTGTTCAAACCCATAAATCAGCTCACCAGGCACGTAACTATCGATGTTTTTCTCGGAATCCCGGAAAGATGTAGATATAGTATCTCCTCTAGCATTTTCATTTCTCGTTCCAAACCCACTTGTCTCCATAGCCTTATCTTGTCGTTCATTCCAAACCCCTGGATTTTTCATTACCTCACGGTAAGTATTTTGTCCAATCTCATCTATCAGTTTATCAACATTACGGTAGTCTACGGTGTGAGAAAGTATTGCAAAGGGTAAACCTTTAAGATCGTAAACCGGAATCTTTGATCCTTCAAAAACCATTTCATGTTTCTGAATGTCTGGATTGTCAAAAAACGTCTCCGCTTCTAAGTCCTCAACTTTTAATAACCGAGAATTTAAATCACGTTCAATAATCTCTTGAATTCTTTGCTTCTCAAATCTGTTCTGCTTTTCTTGTTCAGTAACATTTCGCGCTGTTTGCATATCTTTTTCTAGCGCTTCTTGCTCTCTCTGAGCTTTTTCTATTCTTTCTTGTGCCGCTATTCTTGCTTCTCGCTCTGCTTCTATTTTTTGTTTTTCCTCCCATTCTTTCTGACGTAAAAGCTCTTCTTCGTGATATTCGATTAAAGCTACGTGCATCGCCTCCCGGTTTCGTCGCTCCTCGCTTCCAGATGTTTTTATTCCCAGCTTATCCATAACAAATCGCGTCGCTTGTTTGAAGAGGCCAGGTCTAGTAGAGACTTGTTTTCTTCTTGCTTCATTCATCATTTTATAGTCAGATAAGCCTGCTTTTATCTTATCTATTCTTGGTCTTTCTTGCTTATCATAATTCTCAGATATTTTCTTCATCCAAGTCAAAGAAGATTTCTGATCTGTCGTTTCCGGTTGTTCTGTTTCGTTTAAAAAATGGTTGCCATTATCTTTATGCTCAAAATCTCCAGATTTAGTTTCTAAAGTTGTCAAATCTGGAGTTATTTTCTGCGTTTCATTAGCTGAAGGTAAAGCCTCACCTCTATCCTTCTCTCGATAAGCTTCTCGTACTCGGTTAGCTGCTTCGAGCAAATCGTCTTGTTTTTCTTCAATAGTCTTAAATTTATCTTTTTGATTCAATTCTTCTTTTGTGTCTAAATTCATCTTTTGGCCACAAAGTTCGTCCCAGTAGTTATTTGTTCTAATTTCTGTGTCTCTGTTTTGAACCTCAATATTTTTCATATTACTAATATTGTATCGTAAAAAAATATTAATGTTTATATATAAATATCAGTCCGTTTTTCCGCTTGTGCTATAATAAGCCTAATGAACGAACAACAAATCCAGGAGCAACGTCGATCGAATGAGGAACAGGCTACTTCTTCACGTGCCATAACGCTTGGTCTCCCTTATCTTGATACTCGACCCATCGAGGAAACTTTGCCACTCCTTTTTGGCATCATTGATATTAAAAGGATGCGCAGTGACTACATCTTGCCCTTACAAAAAGGCGGTAACGGCCTTCCTTATCAGTTTATGGTTACCAGCCAAACGCCTCGCAGCACCATCAAAGAATTTAGTGAAAAGTTCAACATCAATGGTGATGGTATTGATTTTTTTCTTATCTCAAACAGCGCTTATCAGGTTCTCATGCTCCGTTATGATCCGCCAAAGCAGGTTCATTATGATGATATCCGTATTGCCAGTGACGGTGATTCCGAAACCCTAGCTTCGGTTTCGCAAACTCTTAACTCCGTAGGGACCGATAAGGTTTTTGATTTTCTTCTTGATCAAGCAGACAAACTTGGTGCTTCTGATATTCACATTGAAAATCTTCGTGAGTCCATTCGCATCCGTATGCGTGTTGATGGTATTCTTCATCCTGTGGCCAACCTTGAACGTGATCGTTACCGTGTCTTCATGGGCGAACTTGGTTCTCGTGCCGGTATTTCCTCCGCCGCTAAAACTCCGCAGTCTGGTCATATGCAGAAAGATATTTTCCGTGATGGCTCATCACATCTCTTGAATATCCGCGTTGAAACTGTTCCGACTATGTACGGTCAAGATGCTGTACTACGTCTTTTTAATTTTGATGAATCGCTACTAAATCTTGATCTTCTCGGTCTCTCTGAGCACGAGCTTTCAGAGATCAACGAGGTTATTTCTCATCCACGTGGACTCGTTCTAATGGTCGGTCCAACCGGTTCTGGAAAGTCCACCACACTCTATTCCATGATTAATGCTTTGAATACTACGGATCGCAAGATTATTACTCTTGAGGATCCAATTGAATATGGTATTTCCGGCATTTCTCAGATTCCAGTCAACACTACTGAGGGTGGTTCTTTTGCCGACGGCCTTCGTTCTATTCTTCGTCTCGACCCAGATGTTGTGATGGTTGGTGAGATTCGCGATGGTGACACTGCTAAGACTGCCATCCAAGCTTCCATTACTGGACACCTTGTTCTCAGCTCTTTTCACGCAAATTCCACTGCCGCGGCTTTTTCTCGTATGATCGACCTTATAGGCACTAACCCAATTTTCTCCAGTTCCATTCGTATGGTTATGGCTCAGCGTCTTGTTCGCAGTCTTTCAGAGAATAAACGTGAATTTACTCCAGATGAAGCCACTCGTCAATTTGTTCTTTCCAAACTCAAAGGACTTTCCGAAGAGGTGATTTATGATCAGCTTGGCTTTGATTTTAATCCCGACAATTTTACTCTCTTTGAAGCTGTACCATCTGGTGTCGACGATCCTTTTGGCTACAAAGGGCGCAAGGTAATTATGGAGCAACTTACTGTTTCCGAAGAAGTCCAAAAATACATTCGTGGTGATATTGAAGATATAAACACTAATGCTATTGAACAGACTGCTAGAAAAGCCGGTCTCATTACCCTTGAGCAAAAAGGTATCTTGGCTTGCTTGCGTGGTGAAACGACATTGGATGAAATATCAAGGGTGATATAAATAAGAGGTAAAAATGGACCAAAACGAACAACAAAATCAAGTCGAGTCACTAAATCAAATTGACCAACTAGACCAAAATCAGCAATCAAACCAAGTTGAGTCGATTCAAGATCAAAACTTACAGCCTAATCACTATATTGATCAGCTCGCAACTGAATCTGGTTTTGACACCTCGAGTTATGATAATTCCAAGGATCTTAAAAAACCAGGCAATCCTTGGAAAATTGTAGGTATCGTCGCTTCTGTTCTTTTTATTCTATTTCTTCTGGTTGCTAGCTTCTTATATTTTTATAGTAATCAAAAAATTGATGAGGGCACAAAATTAGTCAAGCAATATCAGAAAGAGCTTACAGATAGTAAAACTGTCATCGCTGAATATGAATCTGCTACTAAAACTAAAGTAGTCAATACTAAAGACCAGGATGAGGCCAAAACTGAAGATAAGTCCGAGAAGAAAGCTGAAAAGCAGATCGTTAAGTGGAATGACCTCAATATCAACTTCGCTCAACTCACCACCATTGTTGGCGATGATTATCGTATCACTGGTGGCCGTATTGTGACAAATGAAGATGGTACTAAGGTTATTGCAAAGCTTAACGTCTCTAAACTGGAGAAAATTGTGGATCCCAATGGTCTCGCTATGCCTCGCTATGTCGATCATGGCATGGCCACACAGACTAATGTCTACAGCAGGAAATTACCAAGTGGCGCTTGGCAATATGTTGGAGTCTACACCGCCAATGGTATGGGCGCAGTCCAATGTAAGGATGTTTCCGAGGAAATGAAAGCCGCTGTGACTGTACTGAATAAATATGAATCCGATCCTAACATGAAATATTCTTGCACTACTTTCAAAGACGGTAATCCACAGGCCGGCCTCGAAACTACCGTCTTTTAGTAAATGTATAAAAACGTAATAATTATACAGATCCATAATTGATTTATTTTCTAGGGATCAATCTATTTTCTTTGCTCGTCTCACCTCTTCCATTTTCTATAAAACTATGTTAAAATAAGTCAAGTTCTAAGTAATAAAGGTAAAATATGAGTTTTCTAGTGTTGAAAAAAATTGGTGATGCCCAGAAAAAGAAAGCCATCGTTGATGTTCGCTCTGGTGATACCGTTAAGGTAACTCAGAAAATTAAGGAAGGCGAAAAATTCCGTTTTCAGGTTTTCGAAGGTGTCGTAATTCGTGTAGACCGCAAAGAGTCTCACACTGCACGTATTGTTGTGCGTAAAATTGCTTCCGGTATCGGTGTTGAGAAATCTTTCTTGATGCATAGTCCATTGGTTGAAAAAATTGAAATCGTTAAACGCGCTAAAGTTCGTCGTAATAATCTTTCATACCTTCGCAATCGTTCTGGTAAATCTGCTCGTCTTGCTGCTAGAGATTTTGATCGTATCGCAGTTAATACCCTCAAAGAAGAAGCGGCTGTTGAAGCTCCCGTAGAGACTGAAACTACAAAAACTGAAGAAGTTACTGCAGTGTAAAACTAGAAAATTCCAAATAAACCTCAACCGAGGTTTATTTTTATTCTCAGATAACAATTTGTTAGCTGGATTTTAGAGTTCATCTTCTCCAATTTTATATATAAGATAATTACTCAATAATTAACCAATCCTCGATCTGAAAATCTTCACCACTTACACCAGCTACTGCGAGGTAACCTTTATGATTTTTAAATTCCGGGTGCATCACTAAAAAGCTATCTGCTGCAAATCGCATCTGATCCTGCTTACGTTTATTAATGAATTCAATCGGTTCGCCATATTTTGCTGTTTTACGGTATTTTACCTCCGTAAAAAACAAGGAATCATCCAATCTTGAAATAATATCAATTTCAAAATATTTGGTTTTAAAATTTTTTGCGACAATTTCGTGTCCCTTAAAAATTAAGTACTCTGCTACCTTTTCTTCGCCGAGCTTGCCTAGTTCAGTAGACGTTGTTATAATCCCAGCTTTTATGTTTTCAGCTTTTTGTTCTGAATCATCTTCTACTTTCTCGCATTGACTCAAATTTTTCTGTCTAATTAGCCTTTTATCTTTTATTGAGTCGCTCTGTTTTATTAAAATTTCATGTACTGGTCGAAAAGAACGTCGGTGTTCCGGTGTTAAGCCATATTGTTCCATTGCTCGTTGATGCAAGGCTGTTCCATATCCCACGTGTTTTTCAAAGCCATACTTGGGATATTTTTCCGCCAATTTTTTCATGTAGCGATCTCGCTCTACTTTAGCCAAAATACTTGCCGCCGAAATTTCTTTGATCAAAAGATCACCCTTTTTTAGAATAGAGACGTATTTTTCAAGCGGTGTTCCAATTAAGAAATTCATCGTCCCGTCAATAATAATTTCAGAAAAAGGTATATGTGTTTCTTGAATCTGTTTGATGGCTCTTCGACAAGCTAGCCTCAGACTCGCGGATAAACCGATTTTATCAATCTCGCTCGCTTCCACCCAACCCGTGGCCACTGCCAGCGCACCGCCTCTGATTTTATTGTATAAAATCTCACGTTTTTTAACCGTCAATTTCTTTGAATCAGTTAGTTCAAAAATCCAAGCATATTTTTCTGGTTCTCGCTCGATTATTTCCGGATTTGGCAAAATGCAAGCCCCAATCACCAGTGGTCCCGCATACGGACCCCGACCAACCTCATCAATTCCTAAGATCATGGCCTGATTATAACAGTAAATTTATTTCTTTATTTTGAAACATTGAAACGAAATTCTACAATATCACCATCTTGCATAATATAGGTCTTACCAACGGTTGCTAATTTTCCGGCTGCCTTTACCGCCGCTGCGCTTCCTAACTTCACAAGATCATCATACTTCATTACTTCTGCTGCAATAAATCCACGCTCAAAATCGGTATGAATCGTTCCGGCCGCTTCGGGAGCTGTTGCACCTTTTTTGATTGTCCACGCTCGCACTTCTTTTTTGCCAGCAGTTAGAAAAGATTGCAATCCTAAAGTATCATAGGCTGCTCTTACAAGTTCCCCTAAAGCATCTTCCTTTACGCCATAGCTTTCCAAAAATTCCATTTTTTCTTGCAAACTCATGCCAGTCATTTCTTCTTCCAGTTTTGCATTCACAAACACTGCGCGGGCCGGTTTTACAAGTTCACGCAAATCATTTTTTAAATTTTCATTTGTCAGTTCGTTTTCGTCCACATTAAACATGTAAATCACTGGTTTTTCTGTCAAATATGGAATTTTCTCCTCAGTCGTATCTTTGCTTTTCTTGCGCTTTGCCTCAACTTTTTCGCGTGTTTCAAAATCAGCTAGCTCTAGTTCAGTTTGAATAATTTCGATATCAGCTTTTGGATCAACTGGTGCTGGTATGTTTGCGCTGGCTGAGACATGCATGATATCATCGTTTTTAAAAACACGCACCACATGACAGATAATCTGGCATTCGCGAATATGCGCAAGGAACTTATTACCAAGCCCCTCGCCTTTTGATGCCCCTTCGACTAAACCCGCAATATCCACAAATTCCACAGTTGCTGGGATTTTTTTTTCTGCATTATACATTTTTTCCAGGACATCTAAGCGTTCATCCGGCACCGGCACAATTCCCACATTTGGCTCAATCGTTGCAAATGGGTAGTTAGCTGCCAAAGCATGTGCATTAGTCAATGCATTAAACAACGTCGACTTTCCCACATTTGGCAAACCCACAATTCCAATTTTTAAATTCATATAAAATTTCCCAGAGTAAATTTATTTTAAAACTATTTATATTATATCTTAACATACCTTTAATTGGACATCAAAATCTGGTGTGTAGTATAATCGGGTTAAGACTCAGTCTTATTAAACGAAAGTGAGATTTAAGAAATGAATGGTGAAAAGTTATCATCGAGTAATGGTGAAAATATGGAGAAAGTATTAGATCCACGTGTAGAGTCTCTGGCAATCCCTCTTGCAAGAGATTATGCTGAGAAGCATTATCCAAAACTTGAAGATGGTACTTTCCAGCCAGCTTGGCGCGGCGTCAATGGTGAAAAAGCCTTAAAGAATAAATCTCCAGACGATTTGATGGCAGAAGGATATTCCGAGCTTGCTGCTCATGCTTCGGTTATTGACATCGCAAATCAACCTTACGACAAATATTCTGATTATTGGAAAGAACAGAATCGTGGCGGTGCAGAGTTTTTGATTGGATTGATGGACGAGCGTGGTGCTGATACTTTAAGCAGTTTAAACCTTGAAGATGAAAAAGTCCGCAATGAATATGGTGACTTAATTCATGAAAATTGGATCAAGTGTAATGAATGGGTAAAAGATCCAAATTATGGCGATCCAAAACTTGCTTGTGGTTTTGCTGAATTATCAAAAGAAGAACAACAGAAAGATATTGATCAACTTGGTGTTTTGCAACAGTGGATTGCAGAACAAAAGTAATGAATCATTTTTATAAAATTTAAAATCATAAAATTCTAGTATGTCTTTTGTTCTGGATATTTCTCTAGGATTTGTCCCATCGCTTCTTTTTCCGCCTCAGTTACCCAAAGTAAGTATTTGTATTTCACCGAAATCTGTCTTGCCACATATTGACAACGAAAACTTTTATTTCTGTAGATTATAACATGAACTTGCAATGTACAAAATGTAGGAATCATTAAAGGCTAATATAAAGTCAATATCTTTATTATTTATAGAAATCAATCGCTGGCGATGACATTGAATCGTTGCTTATTTCAGGTTTCTTTTTTGTAAAACAAACATTAGTAATCTCTCTTTCTAATAAATCTAGGTCTTTTATTTTTGATGTAAATTCATTTTTCTGTTCAATTTCTGAGATAGCCGTGTCTATTATTTTTTTATCTATAACAGTATCTTGTATTATTTTTTTAAAAATATTTGAAATCTTTCTTTCTGGTGTATCCAGTATCCATTTAGCCACATTCCCGTCAATACTCACATCTAGTTTGTAATTTGAATCCTCGAGCTTTTTCTTTTTTAACTCATTTGTAAAAATTCCAAAAAACACATACATATGAATATGTGTATAGTTTGCAAACTCAGAAAATGAATAGATAGTCATAATATCTTCTAAAGAATTGTATCACAACGAAATTGCGCGCGCATATAAATGATCGACAATTGTTAATAAAATGATACAATACATCACGTGAGATAATTATTCTCAAGTTTCTGTAGAAAAGGGGGTGCTAGATATGGCATTACAGAAAGGTTTAAATAAGAATAGGAATCATCATGACGATCTATCTCAGTCTGGCAAGGGCTATGAGAGATACAATGTTCATGGTACAAGCATCAGTAGCCTATCCGGTCCTGTTCATAGTGGAAAGAAGAATGAATATGGGCAAGGGAAGCATAGCAAGGGTGGAAAGCCTAAACAGAAACATTGGTAAAATATAAGACCAGCACTTTAGCCTCGGATTAAGTCCGAGGCATTCTTTTTTTAATCATATTGTATATATAATATGAAGCTTATGTATTTTTAATGCTATTTCGCTAGTTTATAAAAGTAGTTGATTATTTGAATTCAGTAACTTCTTTGCTCTGGACATTTCTCTAGAATTTGTCTCATCGCTTCTTTTTCCGCCTCAGTTACCCAAAGTAAGTATTTATATTTCACTGAAATCTGTCTTGCTACATATTGACAACGAAAACTTTTATTTTTCGGTAGCCAAGTCGCCGCATCGCCATCTGATTTTTGTTGGTTTGCTGCCGCTTGCACTGCAATTAAGTTTAAAGGGTCGGTTGCAATTTTAAATCTCTCCTCAGTAGTTTTATATTGCGCCCCTTTCTGCCAAGCGTCCGACAGCGCCACTACGTGATCGATCTGTACTTTTTTTGAAATTTCCGATCGGTTTTTAAATTCCATTTCTTCGCCTGTATAAGGCTCGTAGAATTTTCCAGCCACTACGTTACATTTTTCGTCCACCTTTGCCGTATCGCCAAAGTCTCGTTTTAAAATCCGCTGCCTTAAATTACAGCCTTCAATTTCCGGCCAACCATTATAAAACTCGGTTCGTTTATATCCAGTCTTCGGCGCCCGCCCTTTTACCTCAAGTTTTGAAAGTAGTTCTGTTGCAAGCGGTGTTCTCTCTGTCTGCTCACCAGGATTATTTTTATTACCATCATCACCGCTATTATTAGTTTCGCTATTTTGACTATTGCCTTGAATTATCTTACCGTTATCGTTACTATTATGCAGCCCAGAGTTTATATTTTCTTTTGCGCTTGACTCGGCTTTTTTCTGATAAGAATTTGGATTTGTGATAATCGTTAAAATCACAATTCCGCTTAAAATCAGTGCCGTAATTGCCCGTCTCGTTTTATAAACTGTTTTTAAATTCATTTAATTTCTTCTCCTGTTTCAGCCTTCAATTCCGGCTTCTCAGTTTTCACTATGTTATGGCTAGTAAATCCAACCACGCGATTCTTGGTCGTCTACTTTGACCCTTGCAAAGTTCTTGCGTATTTTACCACTGACATCAAATCCTGATCCTGATCAAAATCTGTCTCTGGCAAATTACCTACAATCATTTCGATTAATTTATGAAAGCTCATCAGTCCCGTCACTTTTCCGTGATCGTCCACCACAATAAAGAAATAACAACTCGTACGAATAAATGCAAGAAGTGCTTCTTTTAAGGTATAATTTTCGCTCATGTAATAAACATTCTTATCCAAGAAAGCGGAAGCTCGGTCGGTTTCTTTCACGCTAAGACTAAATAGTGTCTTTGTGTGGATAAGCCCTACGATTTCACCTCTCGCGCCCACCACAGGGAAGTGTGATAAACCCGATTGATAAAGTCGCGATAAAGTCAGAGGTCCCATAAAATCATTTTCGTGGATAATAATTACCTCATTTTTGGGTGTCATCACCTCTTTTACGACCTTACTGTCAAAAGTCATTGCGGCCGCCATAGTTCTTCTTTGTTGTTTTGAGATCACTTCCTCTGGCAGTTTATTGATCAGCCACACTAAGTCTTCTGTGGTTTCCGGATAAAAGATTTCTGGCAAACTCTCGGCAGGCAAATTCTTAGCAAGCAAACTCCCGTTATCCATCTCTATATTGGTCCCAGTTCCTGATATTCCATTACCCATCTCATTGACTTCATCCATCTTCGCCTCATGTCGTACTAATTTCGCCGCCGTATTTTTATCGGTAAAAATATTACGATTCATCGGCCCCACAAAAGAAATATCAGTTGCACTGGTCGAATTTGCCGGTTCGCTTTCGATATTATGTTCTTCGTGTTCGTCCAGCCTCTCAATTCTCCCGCTATTCTCATCCGTTTCAATCGGTTTTTTCTCGACAAAAATCTTCCCAAGAACTTTGGCTAATCCTTTGAAGAAACCACTAAGCTTCTCCCCGATTTGACTAAAAATTCCTTTTTTCCCCTCATCAAAAATACCTGAAGATTGGTTTAAATCCGCATTTTGATCCGCACTCATCTCGTCCATTTTTACCTCCGTTTTTTTGTCGCACCGCCCACAAACACGCTAAAATATGCTAATATCTATATTATACAAAAATTTATTGAATTAAGCGATAGATTTTGCTTAGGAGGTTTATGAAGAAGTTACCATTTATTGCTGTTAGCGCACTTATCATCGGTTTCTTGTCTCTCTGTGTTTATTCTTATCAACAGAATCAGCAGTACGATCAGTGGATTGCTTCGCTTGACCGTTCAAAATATATTGGGAAGGAAGATCGCAACGGCAACATCGGCGATAATTATGAGGGGAACAAAGATGCTAAAGTTTTAATCGTTGAATATGCCGATTTTCAGTGTCCAGGCTGTGCTACTACTTTCCCCTATCTCTCTAAAATTGTTGAAGAATATAAAGGTAAAGTTGGTCTCATCTTTCGCAATTTTATTCTCACCTACCATAAAAATGGTACAGCTTCTGCTCACGCCGCGAATGCTGCCGCCTTACAGGGTTATTGGCAACCATTTGCCACACTTCTTTTCAAAAATCAGGCCGAGTGGGAAGATCTAGATCCAGAAAAGCGTGATGCTAAATTTAAGGCTTATTTTGAAGAGGCTTCCAACCATAAAGGTAATGCTGATCAATTTTTAGCTGATATGAACAGTGAAGCTGTTAAGAAAAAAGTGAAGTCCGATATGGCGATTTCTAAACTCGTGAATATTACAGAGACACCAACCATTATTATCAATGGCGAAAAGCTGCCTAGTGTTTCGGTTAACGAAGCTACTTTTAAAAAGACTGTTCACGAAATGATTGATGCCGCTTTAAAGAAAGTGGAATCTGAAGCAGCCACTAAAAAATAGGGGAGTCACTGTATGTCTCAGCCAAAGATAGATTTTGTTATCACTTGGGTCGATGGCACTGATCCAAAATGGCTGGCTAAAAAAATCCAAACACTCCAGAAACTTCAAAATACGAGAGTCGATGTTAAGATAGCTTCTAAACAGCCCAACTCTGACCCTTTTAGAAACTCGAAAAGCACCATCCATCCTCTCGAGTCTCCAAAAATTGATGCGTCCGATCTGCGTTTTCGTAATGATTTCGATTTTTTAAAATACTGGTTCCGTGGAGTTGAAAAATTCGCTCCATGGGTTAATCAAATTTTCTTTGTAACGTTTGGACATCTCCCATCTTGGCTTAAGCCCACTCATCCCAAACTTAGAATTATTCGCCACGAGGATTTTATCCCTAAAGAATTTCTTCCCACCTTTAACTCTCATACCATTGAAAATCATCTTCATCTCATCCCCGGCCTCTCAGAGTATTTTGTTTATTTTAATGATGATTTTTATCTGTTAAAATCCACCAAACCAACCGATTTTTTTGCTAAGTCCAGATCAAAAAAACTAAATAAAAAACAAGATAATTCGAAGAACAAACCTGAATTTTATCTCCCGCGCGCTTTTTTTGCAGAAAATATTCTCATCAATAATCCTTCTCGTGATATATTCCCATACATTCAAATGAATAATATGGCACAGATTAATCAAAAATATCACAAATCTGAGTTCTATTATCGACATTTTTCTAAGGCCTATCATCTCAAATATGGTATATTTAATCTTAGGAATCTCCTTCTTTCCCCCTGGAAAGAATTTTCTCTCATCTATGATCCACATTGTGCCACATCTTATCTAAAATCTACTTTCAAAAAAGTTTGGCAAGACTCGAAAGAAGAGCTTACAAATACTTCGGCTCACTCATTTCGTTCAAGCCAAGATATCTCACATATGATATTTTTCTACACGCAACTTTTAGACGGGCAATTCATACCTCGTTCACCACGTTTTTCTCACCACACGATGCTAAGTGAGGATGACGTAGAAAATCAGAAAATCATTAAGCTTGTCGAACATCAAAAATATCATCTGCTCTGCATTAATGACGGCAATGTCAGGGATCTCGAAAAAACTAAATCTGAGCTCGAACAAGCTTTTAATAAGATCCTTCCTGAAAAAAGCAGTTTCGAACAATAGTTACGATCATTCTCTGTAAAAATTTGATAAATACTAAAAATATGGTAAAATATCTCCATTACCAGCATGGTAAAGTAATTTAAAACCGTGCTAAGACTTGGGATTATAGTCCCATAACCAAAGGGGGTGTTTTTATGTTAAATACATACGAAGACGTGGCGCTAAGTCCAGAGCTTAGTGTTATTATGCAGAAAGTTATCGAGATCATCGACGGTTTCCAAAAGAGTAAGGCTATCGGCATTAGTAATGTCTATAACTTCTTTCTCAATATCAAGGGCTTCATTCCGTTTGATCAGGCCAATCGTCAAAAGCTAGAATATTCGACCTATGAGTTATTTTTCATCGACTTTGCCAAGGAATTTGACGAACTAAGCGTCAATGAATGCTTTAAAGTCGCTGATTATTTACAAGAGAACAGTCAGGATGGCTATTTGCTGTCAGATTTCGATGACCTGATTGATACTTTCGTTCAGTTTTTGAAGTACGAAAGGTTGCTTTATGAGGACTGCATGCTTCTTGCAGATTCTCCTTTCGTGAAAGACTACCGCAAAAAACGCCTTATCCACTATGCTGCCTGTCTTACGCATATCAAATTCAATGTAGACGAATTTGATAAATATTATGCGCAATTAGGGCAATGCGAAAAGGAGCTGATTGAGTTAAGAAGCAGAAGGCTACAGCTCTATCGTGAGATCGACATTATGATCATTATGATGGAGTGGATGTTCAAAAACTACGATCTATCAGAGAATGACTATTCAATTAGTGCTCTTTACGATAAGATCACTTCGATCCCGCTTGATGAGGACGAACAGGAATAGCATTGGTATAGAGTAACGGTAAAAATCATCATAAGGAGCTTCGGCTCCTTTTTTAGGCACCTCTCTAGTCTCGAGTTTCAACTCAAATAAAAGATGAATTTTGGCTCTCTTTCTAGATTTCTCTCAACTCTCTCTAAATCTCCCCTTGTCAAAATCCCAAAAACTATTATAATACCTCCTGTTGCATCCTAGGATAGCAACAAATGCACATTAAAAATCGTTAAGCAAGAAAATCCTTTAAGGAGGAAAAGATGATATTTGGGTTTTTAAGGGCTAAGTCAGAAAAAGCGATTCAGAGTCCATTCTGTAGACTTAGCCAGTTCAAGATTAATGGTACCAAAAAGAAATTCTTGCGCTTTATGAATTCTTTCAGGAGTACCGGTTTGATTTATTTCGGTGACGAGGCAAGAGAGAATGAGTGGTTTTTTGATAAAATCACAGATGAATATCCGGAGCTTGTACTAAGAATATCCCGCCTCAAGTTGAAACCGAACGATAATAGAAGTATTCCAATTTTACTTGATATGTTTATGGGGCCTGAGGCTTATTATAGATTCGATGAGTCGGATCTTCCTCCCGTTCTTTTATGTCACTGGCATGCTACACAGAAAGACCGTAATGAGCTACTAGCATAAGCTAAGTAATCTGGAGTTTATAATATATGTCTTAAAGATACCTGGCGTATAGATGATTTTCTGGTTATATACGCCAAAATACAATTGAATAAGGATCATTGCAAACACAAGTCTTAACGATTTTATGGGAGCCGCGGCTCCCATTTTTATATTTAAGGTCAGGCTATGGGGTCAGTATTTTTTTAAATCCAGAATCTTGTCTCTACATCTGAAAATTTCATCTCCCATCTGAAGATCTCATCCTTATGTTTGGAGATCTTATTTTTTATCCGAAAACTCTTATTCTTGCACTAATATTCATTTATGTTTTAATAGAACACGTTACTGTAATAAAGTAAAGTTTTTTAAAATACTAAAACTCAAAAAGTTTCCCGCTCCAAAAGAGCAAGTTTGAGATGGTCACCCATCTTAGTTTCCGTGTCAAAGACACAACAAAGGAGAAAAAATGAAGAAAACCGAAACAAGAAGTTCTGAAGTTATAAGCACTGCCGAGGCTTTATTCTTTGCCTATATGGACGATCTCATTAGGAATAAATTGGATTTTTTAGGAAGTTTCAATCGGTTGTTTGCAAATGTGAAGGGCTATGTTCCCATCAGTATGATCGATGTTAGGCGCGTAGAATATCTGGAATTCGAGCAGCTACTTTTTCAGTCCACGGAATATTATGAGGAGCTTTTAAGCACTCCGGGTCTCAAGGTTTTAGGGCATTATCATGACCAGCCAGATTATGCCGCGGCAGATGTTGTGACTTCGATTTGTTTATATGTCCTAAATGAAGAGAAATGGATTCAGGATCTTTATAGGGAACTGATTGATGATCCATTTGTCAGATTGTTTTTCAAGAAGCACGCTGAACTGGGTGGCCAATTTTATCAAGAGATCAAATGTGGCGACGGTTGTTTAGTTTCCATCAAGAGTCGGTTAAATAATCTACAAATTCAACTTGATGAAGAGAAACAAAATGCGACGATTAGTGTCATAGCTTATAGAGATCTTACTCTAAGTTTAGGCAAAATTCTCAGAGCCCTGCGGGATAATAATATTCCTCCTTTGGTGAGACATGAAAAATCGAAGGTTGGTCAAAAAGGTGATCCTGAAAATCTTTTACGCGAAGTGAAAAATTATGTCAGAATAAAACACGGCGCAGAAAAAGCAGGAGAAAAGAAAGAACTCATCTATCCTGAGTTCAGAGAGACTGTGGATATGGCGCAAAAAGAAGATTCGGTACTGTCTGTAAATAACAGCTGTTCGGAGTGCAAAGATCAGAATCGTCAGATCCATGTAGTGAAACCCAGTGAGGCAAAAAGTGCTGTCCGGATATAGGTATGAGAAAAGAATTGTTTAAATACAGAAGCAAAAGAAGTGTGAACTGGCTAGATATGAAAGGTATGAGAGAAAAAGCAAAAAGAGAAGAGTTTTAGTATGACCTGGGAGGCTGAGCTGAGGCCTCCTTTTTCATAGGCAAAAACTTATTCACTACCACAGCAAATTGACAAAATGTCAAGAATAAGGTATGATAAAAAGAACTATAAAGAGAAAAACTAGGGGTCTAATTAGTGAATAAGAAAGATCAGGAAAAACAATCACCACTTATTGTTGCTCAAATTATGGGTAAATGGGTTGGTGGTGGCGTTGAGTCGGTTATTATGAATTATTATCGTCACCTTGATCATTCCAAGATTCAGTTTGACTTTATTTGCGATGAAGATTCTACCCGTATTCCATATGATGAAATTAAAAAACTTGGCGGTCGCGTCTTTCTTGTTCCAAAGTACCAAAACCTTCCAAAATATTTAAAAGCTTTAGAAAAATTATTTAAAGAAAATCGATATCGTATTGTACATTCGAATATTAACACTCTTTCAGTTTTTCCACTTTACGCTGCTAAGAAAGCCGGTGTCCCAATTCGTATTTCACATAGTCATTCGACTAGTAATCCAAAAGAATGGAAGCGTAATTTAATTAAGAATATTTTGCGTCCATTTAGTAAGCGTTATGCTACGGATTACTTTGCTTGCTCTGAACTGGCTGGACGCTATTTGTTTGGCAATAAGACTTTTGATCGTGGTGAAGTAAAAGTTATTCATAATGCTATTGATATTGATAAATTTAGATTTGATGAAGTAGCTCGTAAAAAGCTTCGCAAGGAGTTTGGTATTAAAGGTAGTACTATCGTGATTGGTCATGTTGGACGTTTCGTTCAACAAAAAAATCACACTTTTCTCGTTGACGTCTTTAAGGAGTACCACGAGAAAAATCCAGATTCAAAACTTTTGCTTATTGGTTCAGGTCCGTTAGAAGATAAGATCAAAAAGAAAGTTGAGAAGCTTGGTCTCAAAAACTCTATTCTCTTTCTCGGCCAACGTGACGATATCAATAAATTATATTCAGCGATGGATGTTTTTTGCTTACCAAGCCTCTATGAGGGGTTACCGGTTGTTGGCGTTGAAGCGCAAGCCGCTGGGTTGCCGTGTGTGTTTTCGGATAGAATAACAAGGAATATTGCTTTATGTGATAATGCTCAAACATTATTTATAAAAAATAATAGAAACTGTTGGTTAAGATGTATGGAAAGCATGGAGATAAATAATAAAAAGCGTACTGATATAAAACTAAATAAAGAATTTAATATAGGCTATGCCTGTAATAGTTTATATAAAATATAATGTATACAGTAGGTGAAAAAATGATATTTGAATATATAAAAACAATAATAGGTATAATAAAAATCGTATTATATAAAATAATCTATCAAAAAAGGATAAGTTTTAAGACAATACCTATAGTTTATAAGAATCTTAACATTGCAATCAAAAGAGATTCGAGCTTAATTATTGGTAAAAAAATGAAAGCGAGAAATAATGTTTCTTTTAGAATCTATGACGGAGGGAATGTTGTAATTGGAGATAACTGTTTTTTTAATGATTATTGTTCCGTGAATTGTCAACAAAAAATTATAATAGGTAAAAATGTTATGTTTGGTCAAAACGTAATGTTATTTGATCATGATCACGACTATAAAAATGATATAAAAGATTTTGTAAAGAAGCCAATCAAGATTGGAAACAATGTTTGGATTGGTGCAAATAGTATTATTTTGAAAGGAGTAACGATTGGTGATAATTCTGTTATCGCTGCAGGAACAATCGTAAGAGAAGATGTAGACAGTAATACTCTTTATTATCAAGAAAGAGAATATAAGGCAAAGGCTATTATTAAAAATGAAAAATAAGAAAAAAATCTTTTTTATTATGAGTACAAATGCATTTTCTGGTGCTGAAGCCGTAAATTTTCGTATTATTGAGAATCTTAGAAATAAATACGATTTTTATTGGGTATCGCGAAAAGGGCCAATTAACCAGCTTCTTGATGAAAAAAAGATTAAATGGATAGAAATTAGCAAGTTATCGCAAAAAGAAATAAAGCGTGTTGTCAAGCAATATAATCCTGATATTCTACACGCAACAGACTTTAGGGCTAGTGTGGTCTGTTCATTGGCTAATACGGGGAAATACCTGATATCACATATTCATAATAATTCTCCATGGATAAAATATCCTGGTATTAATTCAATTATTTTCTTATATTCTGGGATGAAGTCTGACCATATTTTAACCGTATCTAAATCCATTGAAAAAGAGTATATTTTTACACCATTTTTAAAAAGTAAAATGGAATGTATTGGTAATCCGATTTCAAGAAAAGAAATATTGTCAAAAATAAATAAGGATAATAAAAATAAAATATACGATATTTGTTGTGTAGCAAGGATAACTGAACAAAAAAGGCCAGAATTATTTCTTCGAATAATATCTGAAATAAAAAAACAATGTCCACGGATTAAGTCAGTTTGGGTTGGCGATGGAGAACTTAAAAATAAGATAATTAAATTATCAAAAAAACTTAATTTAGATAAAAACATAGACTTTGTTGGTTATCTAAAAGATCCTTATGATTATATGCAGATGTCAAAGATTTTTGTGCTTACTTCTGCTTGGGAGGGATATGGCTTAGCTGCCTATGAAGCTTTATCGTTGGGGTTACCATGTGTGGTGTCAAAAGTTGGTGGTCTTCCGAGTATCGTAGACGACTCTTGCGGGGCGCTATGTACAAGAAAAAAAGATTTTATTGATAATGTTATTAAGTTATTAAAAAATAAAACCTATTACTTAAATAAAAAAGAAAAATCCATTAGAAAAAGTATAGAGCTTGAAAATATAGCTAAATATATGCAACAAATTGATATGTTATATGGGGGGCAAGAATGAGAAAAATATATACAGCAACTGTGATTTTACTTCCACTTCTAAGTATGTATTTTGTCGGTATTGCTACGGTTACTTTAGCGGATATTGCCATATTTATTCTGATGCCATTATTAGTAATTAATTCATATGTACACAAAAAAACAGTGAGGTGGTCTACAACTTTAATAATCGTGACACTATACATCGCGATTCAATTGTTATTGTATCAAATTATCGGAATAGCAAAAAATGGTGCAGATCTAACCACTTTGAGGTTAATTTTATATTATTCATTTTGCGCATTTTTTATTGATTCATATTTTGATTATAGATTTGGAGTAAAACTTTTAATATATGTATCAATCGCATCGTGTATCTTGTGGATTGTCCAATATATTTGCTTAAATAATTTTAATATTTTTATTCCTGGCACATTCCCATTTCTTAAAACAGAGATTGATGAATATAACCAAATAATGTTTACACATTCATGGACTAGTTATGCATATTCAAGACCAAGATCATTTTTTGCTGAACCATCACATTTTGCGATTTATAATGCAATGGCACTTGTGATTCTCTTTTTTGGGCCAAATAAAGGGAACGATAAAATCGTAAAAATACTTATCATAGTCAGTATGTTATTGTCTGGAAGTGGAATGGCAATAATATTGTTATCTATTATTTGTATTATGAATTTATTATTCAAAAAGAAAAACACAAATATAAAAATAAAATCTATAATCATGGGTTTATTATTAATACTTGTTGGTGTGATATGTCTGCCCTCATATTTTCAAACAGATTCATTTCAGACATTTATTAGTAGAACCTTTATAGAAAAAGATTCTACCAATGGAAGGTTTGGAAATTTTATTGGAGCATTTACTGAAGAAAAAAATAATTTTGCGGTCTTATTTGGTGAAGGAATATATAAGATATCAGATACAAAAAAGGAGAAATATATAACATCAATTCCTCGTATTTATAAATATTTTGGTATTATCGGCTTTATGTTATTTTTGATTTTATCAATATTTTGTTTTGCTAAATTAAGGGGAATAAGTATATACTCTTGGATAATACTATTTATGATATGTTTTTCTAGTGAAATATTATTTAATATTTTAGTAATAATATATCTTCCATTTATAGTTAAAGGAGAAAAAAATGAAGAATAAGATTTACGTAATTACGCACAAAGATTTTAAATATAATATTTTAGATACATACCAGCCTATTTTTGTGGGGAACAAAAAACCGACAGAAAATATGAAATATATTTTTGATTCTTCAGGCGATAATATTGCAAACAAAAATGAAAATTATTGTGAGCTTACTGCTATATATTGGATATGGAAAAATATTCATAATTGCGATAATGTGGGGATAGTACACTATCGCCGTTATTTCGTCTATGGATTCCGTTCGAAACTTGTTGGCGATAAATTTATAGAAAAAAATCTAGGAAAAAAACACTACGATATTGTATTGCCATATAAATTTAAGACAAAACACAATGTTTATAGGCATTTTATCGACAGTCCGAGTGGTAAAGATAAGGATTTAATTAATCTAAGAAAAATTATAGCAAAAAAATACCCTGAATACCTTGAATCTTATGATTATGTTATGTCTTCAAGAAAAGCAAGTTATTGTAATATGATGATTACTTCAAAAAAGATATATGACGACTACTGTGCTTGGTTATTTGATATATTATTTGATTTGGAAAAAATAACTGACTTAACTGGTTATACGCAGCAGCAAAAAAGGATATATGGTTTTTTGTCCGAATTTTTGCTTAATGTATATGTGGCAAAAAATAATTTAAGAGTTAAATACTGTAGCATGTATTTTATTGAGAATAGTAAGTTTAAGAATTTTCTTAAAAAAGTTAAGCTCGGCTTTAGGTCATTATTTTTGAGATAAACAGAAGTATGTAAGTAATAAGATTGAATATAGTATATGTTGCAATAGTTGGGTCTTAAGGGCAATAAAAATATCATGAAAAAATCAATCGCGAAAAATTATCTGTACAATTTGGTATATCAAATTCTGGTAATGTTGTTGCCTTTAATTACAACGCCATATATTTCAAGAATTTTAGGCGCAAATAATATCGGTATATATAGCTATACTTTATCTATTACTACATTTTTTATCCTATTTGGTTCTCTTGGTGTTGCACTCTATGGTCAAAGAGAGATTGCATATCATCAGAATAATAAAGAAAAATATAGTCGATTATTCTGGGAGATTATCATACTACGTTTTACTACTATGTTCATCTCATTCATAATCTATTATTTTTATTTCGTTAACAGCAACAACGAATATAATATTTACTATAAAATACTAATTCTAGAAATAATAAGCAATGCTATAGATATTAGTTGGTTTTTTCAAGGTCTAGAAGAATTCAAAAAAATAGTTCTAAGAAATACTTTTATTAAGATAATAAGCTTAATTCTAATTTTTGTATTAGTGAAAACTAGTAATGATCTTCCAGTTTATTTTTGGATATATACCGCATCCTTGTTTTTTGGAAATATCTCATTATGGTTTTATTTACCAAAATATTTAACGAAAATTAAATTAAAAGATTTAAAGGTTCTAAAGCATTTTAAACCAACCCTCATGTTGTTTATTCCACAAATCGCAATTCAACTTTATACCGTCTTAGATAAAACAATGATTGGTACTATCGTGAATGACAAGTCGGAAGTTGGTTTTTACGAACAAGCACAAAAGATTATAAAAATGCTTTTAACTATTATGACTTCCTTGGGTATAGTAATGATGCCACGAGTTGCAAATTTTTTCGCAAATAAAGATAAGAAAAAAATAGATGAATGCATTAAAAAATCTTTTAGATTAGTATGTTTGCTTTCTTTTCCACTTGTATTTGGTATTTTCACTATTTCTGATTCCTTTGTTCCAATCTTCTTTGGGGGCGGTTATGAAAAAACAGCGTTAATAATGAAAATTATTAGTCCCATAATTTTATTTATAGGTCTCAGTAATGTTATCGGTGCTCAATATTTATTACCGACAAAGCGACAAAAAGAATATACTATCTCCGTCATTGCTGGCTCATGTATAAATGCGGTGTTTAATTTAATATTAATTCCAGAGTATGGTGCGATTGGAGCATCTATTGGAACCATTATTGCTGAGCTAGTGGTAACTGGTACTCAAATGTATTACACGAAGAATGATTTTAATTTTATAAAAATAATAAAAATGGCACAAAACTATTTAATAGCAGGTATATTTATGTTTATATTAAATCTAATAATATCTCAAGTAGTCGCAAGAGGAATAGTATCTTTATTGATACAGACATTTATTGGCTTTTTGTTTTATATCTTCTTGCTTATTCTAATGAAAGACGAATTTATAGGATATATTTTAAAGAAAATATTGAACAAGAAGTCAAAACCAAACAAGGAGAGTAGATGAAACGAAATTATAATTTATATTTAATCAGAATAACTGCCTGTGTGGCTGTTTTAGTATTGCATATTTTTGGTGTAGAAGGCGGTTACATCAATACTATATTATAACCTTGGTACATTTGGAACCTCTCTATTCTTTATAATAAGTGGGTATAACATGCTCGCTAAAAAGAGAAGTTATCACGAAATTTTACTAAAAGTAGTAAATATATATTCTTGATTATATTATGCATTATTTATGGTTCGATATATGCGCTTTTGAAGAAAAAATATTAGCGTGATATTTGATATTTTTAGCAATAAGGGCAATCTTGGCATCCTTTGGTTTATGGTAGCGCTATCTATAATATATCTGATTGTGTTAAGTACAATCATCTTATTTATTATCTCGATTTTAATAGGAAAAACTAAGATTCTAAATAGATATTTTAGTTTAAAAATAATTAAAGTAAAAAATCTATAATTTACTACTTATTTTTTCCTCTAAAAAAGAGGATAGTGCTGCTTGCTATCGATTTAAAAAAATAATTATGTTTAATAAATTAATTATTAGAGTTCCGTAATAATATTGTTTTACTCTTATCGAACCAACTCTCCATCCTCGGATACTCCACTCGGCAGCTGTCGTATAATAATATCTAAAAATGTATTAAATTTAATTACATCTTCCAGAAAATCTTTATACGTTCCTATCTCCCTATATGCAAAAGAATGTACAGAATTACGTGTATCACGGATTTTATTTAGCCATTCTTTAAAGCATTTATAATCTTTAATTTTGTTTTTCTTATGCTGGAAAAAACCATCAATCTCCGCTTTTTCTAGGAGTTTAAGAAACTTGTCTAGTATTGGACAATGTCGATAAAAAAGTCTAGGGTCGACTTTTTTTACGAAGAAAGCTATTAATTTATCAAAATTTAAATCATTAATTTCTATCTTCTCATTTTTATTATTTATTATTATTCTTGAATCATCGTTTCGATAATCTTCAGAATATATGGTAAAGAATATTTTTAGCCAATTCTCAACTAACATGCCAATGTTTATTCTGGCAAGAATTAAATCACCAACAGAAATACCATCACCTAAAGATACCCAATGCCACAGTGAATTTGTTAGCTCAACTTGCCAATCAAGCATAATTTTGTAAGATTTCTGAAATTCTTCCTGTTCTATAAAATCTTTCCATTTTGATACTATCTCGGATGTCTTTTTAACTATTTCTTGGTAAATATCATTAATATTACTTGTGTCAGGATTATTATTAAAAATAGAAAATATATTATTATCCATACAAATATTATACTGCAGGATATCTATTGGCTTATTATATTACGTGATAATATAATGTAGTTACTATACTTGTATGAAAACTATTAATTTTATATAATACAGCAAAATTTATGAATTACTTTTATAATATAAAGTGAAAGTATTTTTAA
>ERZ773043.87-NODE-87-length-45948-cov-11.963458_pt1 | contig 45948 bp, 23 predicted proteins | sample MGYA00580636_ERZ773043 | MGnify/ENA primary metagenome ERZ773043 (study PRJEB29015, sample SAMEA2737992) | human oral metagenome | biome: human oral; feature: human-associated habitat; material: dental | place: China | collected 2065 ...
GCCGGGGCAAACACTCACCGATGACACGACCGGTCACGACCTCCAGGGCCGCGAACAAGGTAGTGGTGCCGTTACGTTTGTAGTCGTGGGTCATCGTCGCTGCCCGACCCTTCTTGATCGGTAACCAGGGTTGGGTACGGTCCAGGGCCTGGATCTGCGACTTCTCATCCACACACAGCACGATCGCCTGCTCCGGTGGGTTCAGATACAAGCCCACCACGCCGGGTGAGTTTCGCCTCGAACTGGGGATCATTCGACAGCTTGAACGTGTCCACCAAGTGTGGTTTCAGCCCACGCGCCGCCCAGATCCGCTGCACCTGCGACGACGAGATCCCCACCCGCTCGGCCATACTCCGACACGACCAATGCGTCTGGCCCACAGGCTTGGCATGCAAGGTCAAGTCAACGATCTGCTCGATCGTGGCCTGCGGGATCGAGGGTTTGCGGCCCCGCCCCAAACGAACCTCACCCAACTGGGCCAACCCCTCTTCAGCGAACCGTTCCCGCCACGCTCGTACCGTCTTCGGAGTCACCTTCACCTCGGCCGCGATCGTCGTGTTCGCCACCCCGTCCGCAGCCAACAACAACGCACGGGCCCGTTGAACCTGCCGATACGCCGCCGACGTACTCCGGGCGATCACCTCCAATGACTCACGCTGGCCAGGCAATAACTCCAAAGCAGGGGCAGCATCACGCATACCCCTAATCTACCCCACAACTAAGTAACTATTTACGGGACACACCACTAGGACGGTGACCACCGGCGGCTCAGGCTGGTTCGCGACGGTGAAGCTGCGGCCGGGCCGCTTACCACGCGCACGGCCATGCCTGCACCTACTCAGCCGTCGCTGGGGATCACACGGGCACGGACGCCCGGCCGTTGACCATCGCGGCCAGGCTCTTGGGGAACTGCTCGAGCAGAGCGTGGGCGGTCTCGTCAGGCACGGCGTCGGGACGGTGGGTGACGACCAGCGTCAGCCCCTCCCCCTCCACCCATACCTCCGCGTGAAGCTCAAGGGTGAGGTCCAAGTAGGGCTGCCGGAGGAACCGCGTGATGTGACCGTCGAGCTGAAGGATGGGCGGCGGGTTGTCCTGAACCCCGAACAGGGTCTGGAACAGCGGCGGGCGTCCCCCGTGGTCGGTCGAGTTCGCCAGCAGCGTGGTGATCGGGATATCCTGGCGGATGAACCCCGTCCTGACGACCTGATCGACGGCGTCGATGTCTCCCGTAAGGGCGTCCGCGCGTAGGCGCAACGGCACCATCGTCATGTGGCACCCTACCGCATCCTGCTGGCTCGGATCAGCGCGCTGAGAGACCGGGACGCCCACGGCGATGTCCTGCACCCCGATCACTCGAGCCAGTGCATGAGCCCATGCAGCCAAGAGGATGACAAACCGCGTGTGCCCCCCGTCCCTCACCCGGCGGTCCACCGCCGCCACGAGGTCCAGGTCCAAGCGCACGGAGGCGTGCCCCAGTGCGCGTCGGACGTCTGCAGCGACCCGGGGCCACACGATCGGCGGAACACCCTCGAGTTCAGCCAGCGTGGCGGAGACCACGGTCACGTCCTCGACTCTCCGTAGTCGGCGCACCGAGGGCAGATCCGACGGCACCTGGAGATGTCCGTCGTAGGCGGCCGCGAGGTCCCGCGCGAGGATCGACTCGGAAGCGCCGTCAAAGGCGATGTGATGCACACTACACCCCACCAGGGTGTCCGAACCGACTGGGAGCACCGCCACACGCCACAGGCTACCCGTGAGCGGATCGAGCCCCTTCGACAGAGCCGCCGTCAGCGTCGCCTCCCCCTCGACGAGGGACGAGGCAGCGGGCAGGACCTGGACATCGGGTGGCTCCGAACCAAGGGGGAGCGCCACGGGAAGGGGATCCAACGTGTAGATCGAGCCCAGCGCCTCGTGCCGCTCGTGCACCGCGGACACGGCGGCGCGGAGTCGGTCGAGGTCAGGAGTTCCGGCCACGTGCCACACCATCAGGCACACATTCGTGGTGTCCGTCGGGTCGGCAAGGTGTCTGGTCAGGAAGGCGACCTGCATCGGCGATAATGAGTCGTCCCCGTCCTCATTGCACGATTCGCCTGTGAGTGAGGCCAACGTGGCGGCCAAGGCGTCGATCCCCGGCGAAGAGTAGATCATGCTCAACGGGACCGGGCGATCGAGGCTGTTGCTGAGACGAGCGCACAGGCGTCCCGCATCCAGCGAGGTTCCGCCCAACTCGAACAGGGATGCTGCCGGGTCAATATCTGTCCGCCCCAGGATGGCCGCAAAGCACTCCACCACCAAGTCCCTCACCGCGCCCCCCAGGGCACCTGTGGCTGTCTGCGGGGCGGGCGATTGGGGCGTCGTCGGGCCGGAATCAAGGTGCGCCAACAGCGCCCGGTCGTCGATCTTGCCCCGCTCGGTCAACGGAAGCCGGGGGACGACCGTGACCGTGCGCGGAAGGTGCTGCGCGGACAGGCGCACGCCCAATCGCTCCGCGAGCCCGGTGAGCGGGTCCCCAGCGACGCGGGGTACGCAGAACGCAGCGAGCGCCACGGCGGCCCCCGCCTCGTCGCGCTGCGCAACCACCCGGCAGATCTGCACGTCGGCGTCCTGTTCGATCTGCGCCTCCACCTCGGCGGGCTCGACGCGGTTGCCGCGCACTTTGAGCTGCCGGTCGGCGCGGCCACTGTAGGTCAACAATGCGTCCGCGCCCCAGGACCCGAGATCCCCCGTGCGATACACGCGAGTCGGGACGCCGTCCAGGACCAGCGTGGGGAACGCCCTCGTCGTGCGTTCGGGGTCCCCTATGTACTCGAGGGCCAGGCCGTCGCCAGCGATGCAGATCTCGCCTATCTCGCCGACGGCGCACAGACGGTCACCGTCCAACACGTGAACCGCTGTCCCGGGCAGGGGAACCCCGATCGGGACGCCTTCCGGGCGCTCACAGTCCGCCGGTTCCACCGTGCGCGAGGTTGCGAGGGCGAGGCTCTCCACGGGCCCGTACCCGTTCACCAGCCGGATGCTTCCGTGTCGCTGGAGGAAGGTGCGGATGTGACCCGGAGAGACGCGCTCTCCACCGATCACCACCTCCGAGAGCCCCTCGAAGGCCCCGATGTCGTCGTCCACCAGCAGGTTGAACAGGCTGGTGGTGAGCCAGACAGCGTTCACTCCCCAGCGGGCGACGCCCTCACGCAAGGCGGCCGCCGACAGAAAGGGGTCTGACACGACGACGCAAGTGCCGCCCGACAGCAGCGCGCCCCACAGTTCCAGTCCGAACATGTCCCATGCCGCGGGTGCCGCCAGCGGGACCGTCCGAGGTTCCTCCATCCGGAAGAGGCTGTTGTCCCCGCAGAGCCGCAGCATGGCCCGGTGGGTCGTGCGCACGCACTTCGGCCCGCCGCTAGTACCGGACGTGAACAGCACCGCTGCCGGCTCGGCGCCGTCGGTGTGGACGGGCCGGAAGCCGGTGCCGGCGGCAGCAGGGATGTCCTCGATGAACAAGGTGGCGTGCGGGGATGCGCCCGCGGACGAGATGACGTGGCTCGCACCCATCGTGGCCAGGGCCTCCGCGACCCGCCCGCTCGGCCACGTCGGGTCCGGCGCGGAGTAGGCCGCACCACACTTCAGAACGGCTAGGAGTGACACGACGAGGTCGATCGATCGGGACAGCAGGATGGCCACCACAGTGCCGGGCTCCACGCCCCTGCGTTGGAGCGCGTCGGCGCACGCGCTCGCGCGCGCGTCCAGCTCGGCGTAAGTCAGGGAGGTCCCGGAGGAACGGATCGCGATCCGACCCGGATGAAGGGCGGCAATGCGGGCGAATACTTCGTGCAGCCCGGCATTAGGGGCGGAGTTGGCCAGACCGCTCCGCCAAGTGAGAGGTACATGCATGGTGACGGTCTCCAAACGAGGTTGGGGTGGCGGGCGGTCGTACCCGCCCCAGGAGAGGCGATGCCGTGCGCCTGCTGACAGGCGCGCGGCATCCAGTGGGGGTGAGTGACCCTCAAAGGAGGGTCAGGCGCGCTCGAGCACGCGGGCGGCGCCCACAAATCCGAGGACGGCCCAGACACCGAGGATGACGTAGCTGCTCCAGTGCGCCGAGAACGTCGCATGGGCCAAGGAAGCTCGCATGACCTCGGCCATGTGGTGCAAGGGCAACGCCAGATGGACCATCTGAAGCCACTCGGGCAGACGCTCGAGGGGGAAGTTGATCGGCGAGAACATCAGCGCCGTGAAGGCGATGACCTGGGACAGCGCCATCGCCAGCTCGGCCGGCATGACGAATGAATAACCATAGCCGATCCCGAAGCAGGACGCCACCACGAGCAGATAAACCGGGATGATGGTCCAGGACACGGAGAAGCCCGGATGGAACGCGAAGTGCGCCACCACGACGGAAATCACGATGGCGGGCACCGTGATCGCCGCCCAGATCATGACGTCAGCGAAAAGGAACTGCTTGCGGCTAACAGGCAGCGATTTGATGAAATCGATATAGCCTGCCAGACGAGCTCCTGCGTTCTGCATCGGGACGGTGACCAAGGCGGTCATGATCAGGACGATTGTGGGGGCCCCCGTGGCCAGGTACAACAGTTCGCCACCACTCGGAGAGGACAACAGGAACGAGAACCCGACGACTACACCGAGTGCAACGATGATCATGATGACGGTGAACACCACCAGGTAGCTTCCCTGCTTCTGTGCCTGCAGGGCAAGCACGTGCTTCAGTCGACCTTCAGTTCGCATGACAGGCCACCTCCTCCGACTTCGTGTTCTCGTCTCCGACCAATTGGATGTATGTGTCCTCCAACGACATCTCGCGCAGCGAGTAGTCACCCAGGACGTTCGTCTCATGGAGTTGCGACGCCCATCCGAGCGCTTCCACGGCGCGGTTCGAGGAGAAAGACACTGTCAGATTCCCCTCTATGACCTCCACGTGGTCGGCCCAGACCGGCGACCCGAAAACGGAAGGCGGTGCCGTGGTGATCGCCTCGAGCTTCATGCGGTCGCCGACCGTCTGAGCCTTGATCTCCGCTGCGTTGCCCTGGATGAGGACGCGCCCCTTGTCGAGGATCGCCATCTCGTCGACAGCTCCTTCGGCCTCACTGATGGAGTGGGTCACCAGCAGCACCGACGTGCCGTCGCGGGTGAGGTCCCGGATTGCACTCCACAGCAGGCGACGTCGCACCGGGTCGACATCGTTGGTGGGCTCGTCGAGCACAACCACACGCCCAGGGCGAATGGCTGCCATGCAGAACCCGGTAAGGCGCACGATGCCGCCCGAGAGCTTGTTGCCCGGCTGGTCAGCCCAGTCGGCGATGTCCAGCCGCTCAAAGAGCTCTTCAGTCTTACGAGCGACCTCCTCGTCGGAAGCTCCGCGAAGCTTCGCCATGATGCGTGTCACTGCTCGCGGGGTCAGCTCACCCAGGGGGACCGAGCCCTGCGGCTGGACGGAACACAGATACCGTCCGCGCTGGCGATTGCGGACGATGTCCTCCCCCGCGATGACAATCGAGCCCGAATCGGGCTGGATCAACCCGAGCAACTGGTTCACGATCGTGGTCTTGCCTGCCCCGTTGTGTCCGAAGACCCCGAAGACCTTGCCCTCATCGATGTGCAGGCTGACATCGTCATTCGCCAGGACGCCGCCCGAGCGGCTCTTGTACGTCTTCGAGACGTGATCGATCTCGACCAACGTCATGCTTCTACCTCCCTTAATCGGTACGTCAACACGTGTAGCCCCCCCTCAGCCGGCTGGATGGCTGACCCACATGATTCAGCCATCCAGCCCTGGCCCTTCAAGGAGCCGCGTCCGACAACCGTCTGATATCTCTTTGCACTATATACCTATCAGATATATCTCTGAGGGTCAAATGAAATAGTATGCTGCTGTGACTCACGTAATCCTTGGGCTCCTGCACATCGCACGGATGAGCCTCTATGACCTGATCAAAGCCTTCGAGTCCGGCGCTTCCCTCTTCTACGGGTCCAGCGCCGGCAGCATCAAGCGGTCCCTGGACAACCTGCTGGCGGACGGCGCCATCCGGATCTCCCGACAAGAACCGGGAGCTCGCGGGCGCAAGGAGTACGCCATCACGGACATCGGCAGGCAACGCTTCGGCGAATGGATGCGAGGGGAGATCGAGGGCGACTTCGACTCCGGGGCGCTCGCTCGGCTGTACTTCCTCGGTTTCATCGACGCTGCGGACCGCCACGACATCCTGATCCGGATCCAGGATCGGGCCCTAGCGGATCTCAAACGCCTGAACATGGTGGAGCGCGAGGTCGCCAAGACGCAGAGCAATATCCCCGACGACCTGCGCGACGTGGCCGTCTACCAAAAGGCGACCCTCGACTACGGCGTGTCGACGATGCGACACACCTACGACTGGTTCACGGAGCTGGTGAACGATCCACTGGAGGACTGAAAGGAAACGCAAGCGGGGGCCTCACGTGAGGCCCCCGCTTGCTGTCCGATTTGTGACACTTCTGGCTGTTTGTGGTGTTGATGTAGATCTGACTAGGGGTGTTGATCGTGTTGGTGTGCACTAATGCTGGTTTTTCTAGAGTGTGGGGATGTCGCCCTACAACCGGACCGTGAGGACTGCCAGCGGAGCGACCGCAGTCCAGATCATGTACCCGTCCCCGAAAGGCTCGCGTGACATCGAGCACATCGAGTCAGCCCACACCGAGGTCGATGTCGAGTTGTTGAAGACCGTCGCCCGTCAACGGCTGATTGCTGGCCAGGATGAACTCGACTTTGGTGATAGGCAACCCGTTCAGGTTGCTCTGCCAATCATCTCCAGCAGTGCCAAGCGGCTGTGGGATGGGTTGTGTGAGGTATACGACCAGCTTGGCTTCAGTTCATGTAAGTGGCGATGATGAGGTGTTCCGGGCGTTGGTGCTGGCCCGGCTGATCGAGCCGACCAGCAAGCTCGACACGATCTGGGTTCTCGACGAGGTGGGTGTGGCACCTCCGGCGTACCGCACGATCCTGCGTCGCCTGCCAGGCTACGCGACAGCCCAGTGGCGTCAACGTCTCGCGGCTGCGTGCGCCCGTCATGTGGGACTGGGCCCAGCCACGCTAGTGCTCTACGACATCCACGACGCTCTACTTTGAGACTGATGCCGGGGACGGGTCCCGCGAGCCCGGGTACAACAAACAACGACGACTGGAGTCCCGGATCACCGTCGGCTTGTTGACGGATGCGCGTGGGTTCCCACTGATGGTGGAGGCGTTCGAGGGCAACAAGGCGGAACCGACCACGATCATCTCGTCGATCCAAGCATTCCAAACCGCGCACCGGCTTGCGGATGTGACCGTGGCCGCGGATGCGGGCATGCTGTCGGATGGCAACCTTCGGGCACTGTCCGGGGCGGGGTTGCGGTTCATCGTGGGCCAGAAGATCCCCGAGGTCCCTTACGTCGTTCGAAAGTGGATGGACGCGCATCCAGGCCAGGACCCTCCATCCAGGCCCGCCTTACCATCGTGTTCGCCGCCCTCGCCGTGGCCCACCACCTGGAACAGACCACCGGCTAAGGTGTACTGACCGGACAGGTTGGTTGAGCGACTGCGATCTGGAAGTGTGAACGCAAGGGAGGGCCTTGCTGGTTGAGTGGGGATTGCGAAGTCGTCCACTGCCAGAAAGGCCCTCTTGTGTCTCACGCTAACGCAGCTTTGACCCCGCGCGCTCGTTTGAAGGTCGCGCAATTGGTTGTCGATCAGGGTTTCCCGATCTCAGAGGTCGCGGCCAGGTTCCAGTGTTCATGGCCCACAGTCAAGCGCTGGGCGGACCGATATCGGGCCGGTGACTCGATGCAGGACAGGTCCTCACGGCCTCGACGATCACCGGGCAAGACGTCGGACCGGACCGCAGCCCGGGTCGTGTCATTGCGGTTGCGGCTACGAGAAGGGCCCGTCCAGCTCGCGGCCAGAACCGGTGTCGCACCGTCGACGGTTCATCGGATCCTGACCTGCGCCGGGTTGAACAGGTTGGGCCATGTCGATCGGGCCACCGGTGAACCAGTCCGCCGCCACGAACACGCCCACCCCGGATCGCTGGTCCATGTCGATGTGAAGAAGCTGGGCAACATTCCTGACGGTGATGGCTGGCGGTTTGTGGGGCGCCAGCAGGGCGATTGGAACCGTCAGAGCAGTCGTAATCGTGGCCGCAACGCCCATGGGCAGCCTCGACTCGGGCACGCCTTCGTGCACTCGGTGATCGATGACTATTCCCGGCTGGTCTACTCCGAGGTCTGTGACGATGAGACCGCGATGACAGCTACCGCCGTGCTGGTTCGGGCCGTCGACTGGTTCGCCCAGCGCGGCGTCACGGTCGAGCGAGTCTTGTCTGACAACGGATCGGCCTACAGATCACGCTTGTGGCAGAAGGTCTGTGACCAGCTCGGCATCAGCGTGAAGAAAACCCGCCCGCGCCGACCACAGACCAACGGCGAGATCGAACGCTTCCACCGCACTCTGGCCGACGGCTGGGTCCACGCCCGCTGCTACAGCTCCGAACAAGAACGGCGTGACGCCCTGGCTGGCTGGATCCACTTCTACAATCACCACAGGCCCCACTCAGCCTGCAGCAACAAGCCACCCATCACCCGCTTGACCAACCTCCCCGATCAGTACAGCTGATATGGGTGTGGTTGTTGCCAAGAGGGCAGGATGAGGCGTCGCCGGGCTGGATGCTTGGCGGCGCCTCTCCTGTGTTGACCCGAAGTGGTGTTGACGAGGGGTTTCGCGTGTCTGTCGACGACGATGTCAGTCTGATATGCGCGGGTTGGTTACCGCAGGACGGTGCTTTCGGCTCGGAACGTCACGCTTGTCTAGAGTCGAGCGTCGCCGCCCGTCAGGGCGGCTGCTCATAGCTGTTTCGCGGATCGTCCCGGTCGCTGCGTCACCTCTTCGCCTGCCGGGTTTCGGGCCAAGTTTGTGGGCCTCGAGTTCAGTCCTCGAGGACGGCGAGAGACCAGCACCAGCCCGCCAGCTCACGGGCGATCGCGGTGTTCGCGACGGTGGGTTTCTTGTTGCGCTTCTTGAACTGGTTCCAGCGGTGGTTGAGGCGGCGGTTTCCCAGGTCTCCGTGGGCCCGGGCCGCCGGGGACGCGAGGTCCCAGCGATCCCGAATCGTCCTGCCGGGAACATAGCGATGCTGGTGATGCCAGGCAGCCTCGACCAGCAGCCGGCGGGCATGCCCGTTGCCGGTCTTCGTGATCGGCCCCAACGAGCGTGACTGCCCGGATGAGTTCTCCGAGGGGACCAGGCCGAGGAACGATCCGATGGAGTTGCCGCTGAACCTGCTCCAGTCACCGATCTCGACCGCCAACCCGAAACCGGTCAGGGTCGAGATTCCCCGCAGGCAGCCGAGACGGCGCACGACATCGGTGTATTGGCTGTTCACCGCCATGGCTGTGATGCGGTCATCGAGACGATCACGGCGCGCCGTGATCGTGATCACCGAGTCGTAGGCCTCGTCGAACGCGGCCTGGACCAGCGGCGAGTCGAACCGTTGCCGCCGCAACCAGGCATCGTGGGCGCTAACCCAGGCCTGCCCGCCCGAATAGACGATCCCGTGACGGAGCAGGAGTTTCGACAGGCGGTGACGCGCCCGCATCAGGTCACTGCGGCAGTCCTCCCGGGCCCTCACGAGGTCGCGGGCGGCTTCGGTGAGCTCGTCGGGGATCGTCACCGCCGTGAATGCGTCCAGCCGGAGAAGGGTTGAGAGGTGTTCGGCGTCGATAGCATCAGTCTTCACCCGAGATCCAGGAGGTCGTTGCAGCTTGGACGGAGCCGCAACCACGGTCCTGATGTCGTTGCCCATCAGGGTTCTGGCGAGGCCGTAGCCGGTCGGGCCTGCCTCATAGATCGCCGCTGACGGTCCGGGCAGTGCCTTGATCCAGCTGGTGACCTCGACCGGGTCGGGGCAGAGTCTGGCTTTGAAGACTTCGCCGGTCTGGACGTCCATGGCATGCGCCACCACGGACCGGGCATGCACGTCCAGGCCAACACTCGTACGCTCGGTGAACACCGGGGTCTCCCACGTATGTCGGAAAGGCCAGACAGGCCGCCCCCGTCCGGCAACCCACGAATCGTTGCGCGGTGAAGCCCCGGCCTGCCAGAGCTTCACCCCTGACCGGGGTCACCCATACCGTCTAGAGCACCAAAAGTTCGTCACCACGATACGCCGCTACCGCACCATCCAGATCCAAGCCGGCCAGCACACCATCACCGCCGAAGACACCTGCCCGACGACACCCAAGACGCCCTCAACAAGCTCCGCGACAGCCGACAACGACCACACTAATTGTCACAAGTCGGGATTCAGAACGATCCGTTGGAAGACTGAAAGGAAATGCAAGCGGGTTGATCAGCCCTTGAAGGTCGGCGCGAGTTGCCACGCCCACTGGATGCGACTGCTCATCAGGGCGGCCAGTTCCGCGCTGTGTTCCTGGAGGAAGAAGTGTCCGCCGTCGAACAAATGTACCTCAGGGGCTCGGGCCACGTAGCGCGGCCAGGAGTCCAGACGGACGGGGTCGTCCCGCCCCTCCATCAGCACCAACGGACAGTTCAACCGCTCGAACTCGACATCCTGGTATTGGCCCAGCAACATCAGATCCGCCTTGATGATCGGTGCGAAGTAGTTCATGAAGTCGGGGTTGTCCATGTTCTCCGGGGAAACGCCCCCATACCGCAGCAGCACCTTCCGGAAATCCAGCGCCGAGGAGAGGCTGGGAACAGCCTCGAATCGGCTCTCACAGGGCGCCGCCGAGCCGGAGCTGAAGAACACCAGCGGAGCTCTGCCCGAGAGTCGTTGGGCCAGCTTGGCGACCTCGTACCCTATGACGGTGCCCATGCTGTGCCCCCAGATGGAGTACGGCCCTGCGAACACCCGTGCGTACTCCGCATGGATGTCGGTAGCCAACTGTTGGACGGTGGCGGGCATGCGCTCTTTGTACCGGTTCTCCCGCTCAGGATACTGCACAACCTCGAAGGAGATGCCGTCACCGAACAGCGCACCCCACCGGGCGTAGTACAGGCGACCCGCCCCCGCGTGGGGGAAACAGAGGAGCGGCACGTGGTCGCCCCAATTCGCGTCACACGACATACACGCCACCCACCTTGCGGCTGATGATCCCCGGGCGCCCCGTGAGATCGGCAAGCTCTTCGTCGAGGAGCCCGATGAAGGCTTCGGGGTCATCGACCCATCGTGTCAGGATCAACAAGTCCAAGCGCCCCTCGTTGATCTTCGAGATACCGTAAAAGTCCGCGTAATCGAGCTTCGACTGGTCCTCGTCCTCCAACTGGGCCAGCGTCATCCTCCAGACCTCCTCATACTCGTTCTCCACATTGCCGACGAAGTTGAGCAGGCACGTGGAGCGCAGGTCGGCGCCTCCCTCCTCCGCCACCGCCAGGACTCGGCCATACAACTCCTCGGAGCGCTTGTCATGCACCAGGTTCAGGAAGCTGATGTTGTAGGTGTTCAGCAGCTCGAACTTCTGGATTATCTCCTGCCCGGCCTCGTTCTGTGCCTTCGGGCGCGCCGGCATAACCACGGGGAGCACACCCAGGACCATGCCCATGACCTCAGAGTAGTCGCGGCCCTCGTACCCCCGGGCGCGGAAAATGATGTCGAAGGCGACGTCGTCCACGCCCGTGAGTCGCCCCAGCACCCGTGAGTACAGCTGGACTACCAGGGAGAAGGTCTCCAACTCGTCCCCGCCCGTACCCCGGATGTTGTCAAGTTCGATGGAGTACCGGATCCCGCGCACACGTCGCTGGCTGAAGGAAACGGACTGCTCCTTGATCTTGGTCATGGCCCGTTTCCAGCGTTCGAGCTCGAACCGCTCGATGATCTCATCCCCTGTGATACCCACGGGCCCCTTGTAGATCTGGTCCTGGAGTTCACGGAAGCTGTGTGCGGGGACCAGCGCCCGCGTGGTCCCCCGGCGCAACTCCCGGTACCGCTTGATCAGGTCCCCGCGCAGGGTCTGTCCGGAGGTGACATCGAAGATGGAGTGGTCGAACTGGAACAGGAGATCCCACGAACGCTCGTTGTACTTCACCAGGATGGCGTGGTACATGAGCTTGCCGGTGTCCTTGAAGTCGGCCGCCCACTCACGTTGAACGAGTTGGGAACGCATCGTCTCCTGCTGGACCGGGGTCATGTGAGAGAGGTCGAGACAGGGAAGCTCGAAGCCCATCGGGGGCTCATACTCCTCCCACACAAACAAGCCGTCGCGCTTGGCCAGGAAACTGCGCATCAGCCCGTGACGCCCCACCACATCGCGCAGCGCCCTGCGCAGCACATCGAGATCCAGCAGCTCTCGCAGCCGAATCAGGTAGAGCTGGAGACGGGTTTCGCCCTCGAAGTGGGCCTGCTGGGTGCCATTGATCGGGTACACCCCCTCGAGCCTGCCCTCACCAATGATGCGGCGCAGATGTTCCTGGCTCGCATCGACCGCATGGAACAGATCGGTCAGGTTGGCGTCGGGATCCATGCCATCGCCTAGACCCAAAGACGCGTACGTCGGCTCCTCCAGGAACGCGGCTTCCTTCTCGAGTGGCACGATGTGGTGGGGAACGAAGTCATCGGCGAGGTTCAGCGCCTCCACCGCTCCGACGACGGCGGAACGACTCTCGTCGTCCAGGCCATCCACGAACAACACAATCTGGCCCTCCCCGAACTGGGATGCCTCCAACCGGTGGAGTCGGCACGACCGGCCGAGCTGCTCGGTCAGCAGGCCGGAGACCGACTCCAAGGAGCCCCCTTCGCTGCACGCAGACCGGGTGGACTCGGCAATGAACCGGGACAAGCCGGCAATGGTCGGGTTGTTGTACACATCGCTCGCGACGACCTTGTGTCCCCTCTTCTCCAAGAGGTTCGTCAGCCGCACCAGCCGCACGGAGTCCAGCCCAAGGTCGAACACCGACACGTGGTGGTCTACCTCAGCGTAGCCGACAAGTTTGCCGATCTCTGCTTCCAGGAGTCCCGCCAAATCGAGGTACTGCTTCGGTGCGCCCGCCTGCTCGTCTTCTGCGGGCATCTCGAGAGCACCAACCAACGACAACAGGGCCTCGCCTCGGTAACCGGTCCCGACGCCAGCAGCCATCATGCGGCCCACCAGATCGAAAGGACTGTGACGACCAGCGGATGCGTCGAGTGGCTGGTAAAGACGCACCACGTCCTCGGCAGCGTCGAGTTCGCTGTTCGCGGCCATCCAGGCCGTAAGCTGGGGCGTCCATTCGCCCTCCGTTGTCACGTGGGACAAGACACCGACCGGGAGACCCTTCTCCCGTGCGGCGCGGATACAGCCGCGGATCAACTCGGTCCATTCCACGGACGGCCCCTCGTTCGAGGCCGCCTCCCACAGCAGCACATCGGTGACGGGAGCATCCTTCAGGTAGTGGGCAAACGCCGTCACCAGGTCAGACGTCTGATCGGCCACGATCGGCGGCAACACGAACACTCCACCCTCCCCCGCAGCAACGTTTCGGGATGAACCCCTCGCATCGGACCGAGACAGGGGCAAGATGTCCAGACGACCCGACAGCGGATACTGGCGCGCCATGTCCACGACCCGGTCGACGTCCCCAGCGGCGCAGACGACCAGATGCCGGGACCGCGTCGCGGCAAACAGTTGTTCAGCCCCCGCGACGGGCGTCAGTGAGCGGATGAGTCGGCGTCCGCCCTCATAGCGGACCGCCGAGCTGCGGGGGTCACCTTCGGATACCTCACTGCGCAGCCTTTCCCGCAGGTAGTCCACTGCTCCGGGATCACCAACGCGTTGCCCCAGGTCGACCACCTTGGTCCGGACACGCGGGTGTTCCAAGTTGCGGCCCAGCAGTCGGGTGAGACCGACCGGTTGGGCGTTCAGATCCGATTCCAGGACCAGGAGATCGACCGTTCCCTCGGCGACGCGCACGATCTCAGGGAGAAGGTTGTCAGCCCACTCCAGCGCGCGCCCGGTGTCGCGGGACTGCACGACGAAGATGTCCCCCAGAAGGGACTCGCCTGCCAGGTCATCGAGCAGGCGCGCCCAGTCCTGCGGGTCGTCCAAGCGGATCGTCGCCCCCTGGAAGCCGTGGAACGCGTACTCGTGGCCGGGCTCAACCCACAGGCATCGCCAGCGGGGAACGTCAGCCATCACCCGGCGCAATTCCTCTTCCTGATCCGTGAGAACGAGCAGGACACGTCCACGATCGTCCACAGGTGAAGCCACGGAGGGCTGCCATTCCCATTCGGCAAGCTCGCTCGCACGCTCGGGCACCCTCACACGCAACCGCCCCCGGTCGCCGGCGTCGCCCAACGCCATCTGGAACTCCTCGATGTCCAACGGGTACTCGTCCTCGGCGAAGGGGTAGAGCGGCAGCGGCAGGAGCGGGGCCGGCTGCCCACCTTGGATGCGCTTCCAGTCGGGAGCCACTCCGTACTCCCACAGGCGCCCCACCGAGGCAGCCAGATGCTGGGCGTCGTGCACGTCCTCCTTACGGTGGCGCAGGACGTTGATGCACCGCAGCGACGCCTGGTTCGCCGTGGCGCGAACATGCTTCGTCAGCATACGGCCCGGGCCGACTTCGACGAACACGGGAGGTTCCCCCTCCAACAGCGTCTCCAGGCCGGCCTGGAACTGCACCGTCTGGCGGATGTGGTCCCGGTAATAGTGGGGGTCGGTCGCCTGCTCGTCCGTGATCCACCTGCCGGTGACGTTCGAAAAGTACGGAATCCGCGGCGCCCGGAGCTCCATCTTGGCCGCAACCGCCTCGAAATGGTCGAGCACCGGCTCCATGAAGCGCGAGTGGTAGGCGTGATCGGCGCGAATGCGCACGCACTCTATCCCGTGCTCGGCGAGCGCGGCCATCGCGGCATCCACTGCCTCAACGGTTCCACTCAAGGTGCAATCCTCGGGGCTGTTGATCGCCCCCACGGATAGGTTGTCGTTCAAGAAGAGCGCCAACGCGTCTGCCGAGGCCTTCACCGAGAGCATCGTGCCCGGGGGTGTCTGGTCCATGAGTTCGCCACGGGCCGCGACCAGCACGATCGCGTCCTCCAACGACATCACCCCGGCCACGCACGCCGCCACCAACTCCCCCGTGCTGTGACCAATCATCGCCCGCGGCTGGATCCCCCATGACAGCAGGAGTTGGGCCGTGGCGTACTGCACCATGAACAGCAACGACTGAGCGATCGCGATGGTGTTGAGCCGGATGGTGTCCTGATCGCTGTCACCCAGGAAAACACAGCGCTCGGTTCCCCGTCCGATCGCCTCGCTCAGTTCGAAACACAGGTCCAGTTGGTCGCGGAACACAGGCTCGGACTCGTAAAGGCCGCGAGCCATGCCCACATGCTGGGCACCCAGGCCGCTGAACAGGAAGACCACGTCAGGCGCTGATCGCACCGTGCGCGTCGCCGGCTGGGCCGCGGCGATGCTCTCACGCAGACTCCTGGCCAGGCCAGCCGCGTCGGCGAAGGGGATGGAGAAGCGGAACGGAAGCGACGGCTGCCGCCGTTGCATCGTCCACGCGATCGCGGCCGGGTTGAGGTCGTCAGCACACTCGAGGTGCTCGGCCAGGCGTCCCTTGATGGTCGACACGGCCGACTCCGAGGCTCCCGCGATCACGAGAGTCTGGAACGGACGCCTCTGCTCGGCGTCCGCGAAGAGGCGGGGCGCCTGCTCCAACACCACGTGGACGTTCGTGCCGCCGATCCCGAACGCGCTCACAGCTGCACGAGCCAACCCGGCGTCGCCGACGCGGCCGGGCAGGGGGGTGTTGGCGCCAACTACGTAGAAGGGCCCGTTATTGATGTCGAGGCGCGGGTTGGGTCGGGAGTAGTGAAGGGACGCCGGCATCAGTTCCCGCTCTAGGACCTTGCAGGTCTTGATGAAGGACGAGACGCCTGCAGCGACGTCGGCGTGTCCGATGGTGGACTTGAGCGAGCCGATGCCGACCGTCCCCTGCGGCAGATCACCGAAGGCTTGGCGGAGCGCCTCCACCTCGATGGGGTCACCCAGGGCCGTGCCCGTGCCGTGTGCCTCGACGTAACTGATCGAGTCCGGCTGAACGCGGGCCATGCGATGGGCCCGGCGGATCACTTCCGCCTGCCCCTCGATGCTCGGTGCCGAGTATCCCACCTTGCGGTTACCGTCGTTGTTGACGGCGGAACCCTTGATGACCGCGTAGATGCGATCCCCATCACGTACAGCGTCGGTGAGCCTCTTCAGCGCGACGACGCCCACGCCGTTCCCCTCGACCGTCCCCGACGCATCCTCGTCGAAGGCTCGGCAGGTCCCGTCCGGGGAGAAGATCATATTCGGTTCGTACAGGTAACCCTTCTTGTGCGGCAGCGTCAACCCACTGCCGCCCGCCAGTGCGATCTGGCAACTGCCTGTCCACAGATGTCGGCAGGCGGTGTCGATGGCGACCAACGACGTCGAGCAAGCGGTGTGCAGGGTGACGGCAGGCCCCTGCAGGCCCAACGAGTGCGCGATCCTGGTCGCAGCGAAGTCCTTGTCGTTCAACTGGGCGCCACTGAACATGACGCCCTCGTCCATGACGAACCGGCGCAACGAGTGGAACTCCCAGGGCATATTGTTGGTGGCTCCGAGGAAGAGCCCGATCGAGCGCGTCTGTCCTTCGCCGCTGTAACCGGCGTCCTCCAATGCGTGGTACACCTCTTCGTGCAGCGCACGTACCTGCGGATCGAGCACCGTGGCGTCCGCCGGGGTATAGCCGAAGAAGTTGGCGTCAAAATACTCCAGGCGCGGGAATACACCCTTGGCCCGGACGTAGTTCTCCTTGGACATTTCGCCACTGGTGATGCCGGAGCCACGCAACTCGTGCTCCTCCAGCCGCGAGATCGCGTCCACCCCACTGACGAGGTTGCGCCACAACTGGTCGATGTCGTCGGCTGCGGGGAACCGACCGGCCATACCGATGACGGCGATCTCCAGGCCAGTCTCGGTTCGGGGTTGGGTCGTGGTCTGCGCGTCAGGCATGGTCAAGGGATCCTTCGGAGTCATCGAGAAAGTGGGTCAGGATCGGAAGATCCGTGAGGTCGGGTTCGGATGTGGAGGGAAGTGCCGTGCCGGACGTGGTCGCTGCGTCCGGGATTGGTGTCCCTCGCACGTGCCTCTCTAGGGCCGCGACGGACGTGTACTGGAACAAGAGCGTGATGGGCACGTCGCGGCCCAGACGGGCACGGAGTCGGTTGCTGACCGCGAGGAGATCCAGCGACGTGAGTCCGAGGTCGAAAAAGCTGACATCGACATCGACCGTGGGCCGACCGAGCACCTCGGCGACGACGGAGTGCACCGGCCCCAGGGACGCCCGCGACTCTAAGGTCTTCGGTTCCTCTGCGGGGGGCTCCACGGTCGCCAAGCGGACCCGGTCGACTTTGCCGTTGCGATTCAGGGGAATGTCGTCGATCTGCGTCAGCGTCGAGGGCACCATGTAAGGCGGCAGGAGCGCGACCAACTCACGCCGCACACCGTCCAGGCTGGCCCCGGGCTGGAGGACGACGTAACCGCGCAGACGTTTCACCCCCGCCTGGTCCAGTGCGAGGACTGCTCCGTCCCGGACGCCGGACACCCCGAGCAGGACGCCCTCTACCTCTCCCAATTCCACCCGGAAACCGCTGACCTTGACCTGGTCGTCGATGCGGCCGATGTAGTCGAATTCGCCTGTCCGCATTTGTCGCACCAGGTCACCCGAGCGATACCACACCGCGCCCGTGTCAGGATCGGACACGAACCGGCTGGCAGTGAGGTCGCTCCGCCCGTGATAGCCGCGGGACAGACCCATCCCCCCCAACAGAAGTTCACCCAAGGCACCGACCGGGACAGGTTTGAGGTCGCGCCCGACCACCCGTGCTGTGGAGTAGCGCAGCGTCCGCCCGATCGGAATGCGTGGCCGTGTCAGGTCATCGGGAACGATGCGGTGGGTCGTAGAGAAGGTCGAGTTCTCGGTCGGGCCGTACCCGTTGGTGACCCGAACGTGGGGACACGCCCGGCTGAACTGCGCCACATGCGGCACCGATAAGGCGCTGCCACCCACCAGCAGGTCCGCCAAGGAGCCAAGCAGCGTGGGGTCGTGGTCGCAAACTTGGTTGAACAGGGGTGCCGTCAGCCACAGGGTGTCGACCCCCTTCTCACGGATGATCGCCCCCAGCGCCTTGGGGTCCAGCACGTCTCCTCGATCGGGCAGGACGAGCCGGCTCCCATGGAGCAGCGAACCCCACACCTCAAGGGTGCACGCGTCGAACGCCGGCGAACTCGCCTGCAAGAAGACGCGGTCAGGACCGAAGTCGAGATACTCCTGGCCGAAAACCAGCCGAAGGATGCCCCTCTCTGGGATGAAGCATCCCTTCGGGCCACCAGTCGACCCCGAGGTATACATCAAGAAGGCGTCCGCCTCGCAATCGCGGTGCTCCCAAGGGAACGGGCGCCCGGACCGATCGGTTTCGTCCAGCAACACCACGTTGGGCACGTCGGCGAGTCCTTGGAAGTCCGTCACCGTGCAGACGACGCCCAGACCCGCATCGGCGATCACGCCCGCCCGTCGTACGGCCACGTCGCGGACGTCCAGCGGGACGTAGGGGCGCCCAATCTTGAGGATGGCGAGCATGCCGACGACCAGTTCCGGCCGAGAATCCACCAACAGGCCCACGCCGCCTTCAGACGGGACACAGCCGCGCAAGCGCCACGCCACCGCGTCCGACCAGGCATCCAACTCGGCGTAGGTGAGGGTTCCTCCATTCCAGTCGAGGGCAATGCGGCCCCCGTGAACCGCAACGACGTCCTTGAAGACCCCCATCAGCGATTGCCCCAACTCGGGGGCTGGCCGAGATGCTGGTGCGTCCGAATCGGCCTCAACGGGCCCGGTCGGGAGAGTGCTAAGCGGGGTGAGCGGGCTGGAAAGCGCCGCTGTGAGGATGTCGACCAGTGCGTGCGCCAGCGCCGTCACGAGCTCGTGTGAGTAGGCCAACGCGTTGTAGGTGAAAGTGACACGGAGGTCGCGTCCGGGATTGACCACCACGTGCATCCCGTAGCTGGTCCGCTCATACACCTCCACGCCCTCGAGGCCGAGCGACCCACCATCGCCGTCGAACGACTGAAGCTGCTCCGACAAGGGATAGTTCTCGAACGCGACGACGTGATCGATCAGGGCTCCGCGCAGCGGGCTCACCCCCAGCACCTCGTGCAGCGGGAACCAGGCATGCTCGGTGGCGCGATGATGGTTGGTCTGGACGCGCCGAGCGACATCCACGAACGTTTCATCAGCACCAGCGAACACGCGGACGAGCTGGGTGTTGACAAACAGTCCCACCATGGACTCGATGCCTTCCAGGGCGATGCCCCGGCCTGACACGACAGCGCCGAACACGGCGTCCTCAGCGTAGTTGAAGCGCTGCAACACCAGGCCCCAGGCCGCGAGGAAGATGGTGCTCGGGGTGAGGCGATGGGCCACTGCAACATCGTTCATTCTCGCTGTGAGGGCCTCGCCGAGAGCGAAGGTGTGGTTCGCAGCTTTGAACCCCTCCCCCCCTAGGTCGGCGTGAATGCCCGTCGGTTCCTGGTAGTCACCGATCTCCTCCGTCCAGAACTCCCGGGCACGCACATCGGACTGGTTCTCGCACCAGGCCACGTAGTCCAAGTACGGACGATCCTCGATCCCCTGATGCCAGGTCCCTGTGCGTCGAATCTCCTCGTAGTACGAGAACAACGTGATGAACAGGGGCGCGAGAGACCACCCATCGAGAATGACATGGTGGAAGGTCAGGAGCAGGTGAGTCCGTCCCGGACCGAGCCGGACGACGGTGCACCGCAGCAGCGGGTCGGAGCTGAGGTTGAAACCGCGGGAGCGGTCCTCCCGCTTGACCGCCTCAAGCGCTGCGTCCGGATCCAGCCGCCCCGTGAGGTCCACCACCTCCAGCGGGGGTCGGCGGTCGCGCAGCACGATCTGGTAAGGGTCGTCAGTGTTGCGGAAGGAGAACACGGTCCTAAGCACGCTGAAGTGCCGCGACGTGGCGACGAGCGCGTCGCGCAGAGCGTTCTCCTCCACCTCCCCTCGAGCGCGGAGGTCAAACTGTTCCACATAGGCGTCCGAACGCGGATCGAGAGCATGATCGAACACCATGCCCCGCTGCATCGCCCCCAACCCACTTACGGACTCGATGTTGTCCTGATCGATCATGACGGGCTTCCTTCATTTGTTGTCACGGTGAGTTCTGTTCCGTCCGGGCACCAAGTGCCTCGGTGACACCGCCCATGATCGCCGCGAGCAGCCGATGCGACATGGGCGAGGACGTCCTGATCTGCGACTGGGCACCCCCAGCCACGTGCTCGCAGGCCGCCTCGAACGCGTTCTGGACGCCTCGGCACAGGGCTGCGCGTGTGCCGTCGGTCGACCAGGCGCGGGGCGCGCGGATCTGCAAGACCACGTCGCTTCCCCTGCGGTAACCGATGACGTCCACGACGATCCCCGTAGGATGGTTCGGGTCGATGGTGATCTCCGCTGGCAAGAACTCCACTCCGACGCCGTCGCGCGTGTGGTCATGGTCCCCGAGGTAGTTGAACCCAACCTGCGGAGCGACCGCGGCGAGCCGGTCCGCCTCCGCCCCGAGCCCAGGATCCAGCCACCGCAGCGGGCCGAAGCTGAACCCCTTGGATGGCAAGCGCACACCTGCTTCCCGCACGGCGGCGAGCGTGTCGCTGATCTCCGGACCCACGGTAACGACCTGGGGGTACACGCTGGTAAACCAGCCGACGGTTCGCACGATGTCCTGACCGTCGCCGAACGGTTCACGCCCGTGACCCTCCAGGGCGACCGGCACTGACGTGTGGCCCCACGCAGTACCCAACGCGTGGGTGAGAATCGCCAGGAGGGCATCCGCGGGCGACAGGTTCCAGAGAGTCCGTGCCTGGTCGAACAGGCGGCTGGCTCGGTCGCCGTCTAGGACGAGTTCCTCTTGCTCCGTCTCCCCTCGGGTCAGCGGTTCGCGGGGGAAGAGGTCACCCGCCGCCTCGGCACGGGCGGCTACCTCACGCCAGTACGCCAGCTCACCGCGGAAACCTCCCTGTCGAGCGTGCTCCGCAAGAGACGCGGACCACGCTGGGAAGGAAAGGGTCTTGGGCGGCAGGGCGACATCGTGATCCGCCAGGCAGGCCAAGAGGTCTTCCAGGATGACCCCCCACGACACCACATCCACCACCAGGTGGTGCGCGGCAACGAAGAAGGACCGCCCACCGGGGCCAAGTCCAGCGGCCGCGACCACCAACGGGCCGTTCACGAGATCGATCCGACGCTGCAGACGCTCGAAATAGTCACGGTCGCTCGCCGGGTCCGTCGCATCCTCACACTGGACCAAGGAGCCGTCCGAGTCACGAATCAACATCGCACCTGACGGGTCGAGGCCCAGCCGGAGGAGGTCATGGTGGACCGCCACCTTATGGAGCGCGCGACCGAGACGTTCGGCACCCACCCGTTCGGGAACAGTGACGACCAACGCCTGCGTGAAGAGACGAGTGGCAGCGCCCTCCTGCGCGAGGAAGGAACGCTGGATGGGCGTGGCCACCACCGGCCCCGTCACCACGTCGGCATGCTCCACCTCCAACCCCACCAACGACTCTCCGGACAGGAGCTCGGCCAACGCACGGACGCTTGGACGCTCCAGCAGGTCACCGACCTGCACGTGGTGCCCAGCTGAACGGAGTCGCGCCACGATCTGGATCGCCTTGATCGAGTCGCCGCCCAGCGCGAAGAAGCTAGCGTCCGGGTCATCAACCCGGGCCCCGAGGACCTCCGCCCACGCGGCCGCGACCACAGCTTGGTGCTCGGTCAGCCTGGTCCGGGTGCTGGTGATTGGAACGCTCGGACGTGGCAGAGCCGCCTCGTCCACCTTGCCGTTCTTGTTCAGCGGTACCTGGTCCACCTCCACGACGAACGCGGGGATCATGAAGTCCGGCAGGCGCCGAGCCAAGGCGGCACGCATGGCCTGTTCATCGTGCATGCTCCCCTCCTCATGCTGCACCCACAAGACGAGGTTCTGGCTCCCCTGCTCGCCAATCACCGCGCAGTGGGCCCACCGCAGGCCCATGTGGTCGACGGCGACGCGGGTGATCTCCCCCAGTTCGATCCGGTAGCCACGCAGCTTGATCTGATCATCCAGGCGGCCGTGGTAGCGAACCAGACCGTCGCCGCCGAACGACACAAGGTCTCCGGTCCGATAAAGCACCTCGCCAGGGAACGCGGGCAGGCGGACGAAGCGCTCCGCGGTAAGTTCCGGTTGATTCAGATACCCGGCCCCGACTCCTCCGCCGCCGATGTACAGCTCGCCTCGGGTACCCAAGGGGACCTGTCGGCCATTTCCGTCCAGGATGTGGAGGTTTGTATCCCCGATGGGGCGCCCGATGGGAATCTCCGCCTCGGGCCGGAACGAGTCGAAGACGTGAACCGCTGCAAAGACGGTCGTTTCGGTCGGTCCGTAGCCGTTGGCGAGCCGCCCTGGTCCTAGCATCTCGTAGGCGCGCGCCACGTGGGAAGCTGACAGCGCCTCGCCCCCCACGATGACTCGGCGGACACCCATCAAGCAGTCGGGGGCGTGATCGATGAGAGCGTTGAACAAGGAAGACGTGATGAAAAAGCGCGTCACGCCGCACCGGACAATCGCCGCGGCGAGCCGATCCAACTCCAGCACGTCTTCACGATCGATCAGCACCAAGGTCGCACCGTTGGTCAAAGCGGCATACATGTCGTAGGTTGACCCGTCGAAGGAGTAGTCCGACAGCATCAGGAACACGTCGTCGGGGTCCGCCTCTGCAAACGAGGCACCGTGAGCAACGCGCAGGACTCCGCGGTTGCTGATGGTGACGCCCTTCGGCGTCCCCGTCGTCCCAGAGGTGTACATGACGTAGACCGGTGTCTCCCCGCCGACGCTGCGGCTGGGGAAGGGCGGCACGCCCCCACCACCGACATCGTCGACCACCAATACGGCCACGCCCTGGGGTGCGACCTCGTTCGCCTCGAAGCTGCGCACTGTGCTGGTGAGCACTACGCGCGCACCCGAGTCCACCACCATCACGGTAAGCCGTTCCGGCGGGAACGTCGTGCTCAAAGGGACGTAGACAGCGCCAGCCTTCAGCGCGCCAAGGATGGTCGCCACCATGTCGAACCCTCGGTCCAACAGCAGGGCCACGCGGTCCCCCGGCCCGACACCGTGAGCGACCAAGGCGTGCGCCACCTGGTCGGCTCGCGCGTCGAGCATTCCGTAGGTGAGCCGCTCTGCGCCGTGGACCAGAGCCGGGTGGTTGGGCCGCGAGGCCACGCACTGCTGGAAGAGGTCAACGATGCTCACGGCAGACTCCGCCCGTGCCGGGCCTGCACCCCAGCATGTCAAGAGCTCGGTCTCGTGCGCGGGCAACAGGTCCAGTCCGGCCAACTCCGCCTCCTCCTGCGCCGCGACGAGCGCACCCAGCAACTGCTGGAAACGTTCGATGTGACGCACGATGGTGGCCTCGTCGAAGAGGGCCGTCGCGTACTCCCAGTCGAGGTGAAGACCGTCGGACGCCTCACGCGTCGTGACGGTGATGTCGTACTTGGCTGTCCCATCGTCGAAGGGCACCCAGGTGGTCCCGTCGTCGAAATCCAGACCCATGTCGATGTTCTGGTGGGCGTAACAGACATCGAACAGCGGCCGTCGTCCGGGGTCACGGGGCATGCCCAGTGCCGCGATGAGCCGCTCCAGGGGCAGCGCCTGGTGGGCGAAGGCATCCAATACCGTGGCGCGCACAGCGGAAGTGAAATCGCCGACCGTCCACCCATGATCGCTGGCCAAACGGATCGGGAGCGTGTTCACGAACATGCCGATGTGCTCGTGGTCACGGACATCGGCCCGCCCCATCACCGGGGTGCCGATGACAAGATCGTCCTGCCCGCTGGCCCGTGAGAGCACCTGGTGCAGCACCCCGAACAGCACCATGAACAGCGTGAGCCCCCGTTCACTCGCGTATTCCTTGATGCAGGCGAGGAGCTCGGGTCCCAAGAGCGCGGAGATGGTCTCGCCGCGACCGGCCACCACGCCCGTCCGGCGCCGATCCGTGGGCAGCTCGAGCCTCGGGACGCCCTCCGCGAAGACGCCGCGCCAATAATCCTCGTGGGGAGCGAGGTCGACCTCGTTGAGTCGCTGGAGAACCTCGGTGACCACGGCACGGTACGGCCGAGCCAGGGGCGGCAGGGAACCTCCGTTCAGCAGGACGTTGAGGTCGTGGACAAGGACGCCCATCGACGACCCATCTGTGACGATGTGGTGGACGTCGATAGCCAAGCAGGTGACCCCGTCGTCGAAGCTGAAACAGCCGACCCGGATCAGGGGGCCCTCATCCAGACGGAACGGACGCACGAATGCGGCCATGGCCTCGCGCGCACGAGACTCGTGGGTCTGGCCCGCGCCGAGCGCCCCCAAGTCGTGATGCTCCGCAGTCACCGTCATCTCGGGATGCACCACCTGCACCAGACGTCCGTGTCGTTCGTAGAAGGTCGTCCGGAGCGCGTCATGGCGATTCACTAGACTCGCCAGCGCCTCGTCCAACCCGTCCAACACCGCACCGGTGGAGATGGTCAGTCCGGTCACGTTGTAGGCCACGGAGTCCTCCGCCACGGACACAGCCGCGTACACGTCGCGTTGCGCGGGTGTCAGCGGAAGCTCATACCCGGTCGGCCCAGGCTCAAGGGGCTGCTCGACCGGGGCGCCTCCCCCGGCCGCACGCGCCCACAGGAGGTCGTCATCGAGACCATGGTGTGTCCCGAGCACGGCCACGAAGTCGTCGAACACGGGATGTGTAAGAATCGCGCTGGGCGGGATCGCCAGGCCCGCCAGGTCGTTGAGTGACTGGCCGATCCTGAGCGAGGACAAGGAGTCGCCGCCCAGTGCGAAGAAACTGTCTCCACCGCTGATGGTGGGGTAGCCGAGTTCCTCCGACCACACCCAGGCGACCACCCGTCGGGTCGCGGTCGGGTCAGGCTCGTCGGCCAAGCGGGACGCTCCGGTAAGCGCCCGCTGCCACGGCGCCTCCACCGCAACTGCAACCGACGCGGTCACCTCGGCTCCAGGTATTCGTTCGGCTTCCCCATCGCCCCAGTAGCGGACGCGGTGCATAACCTGGCCGGGCAGCGAGACGCGGCGGCCCGTCGAAACCCGTCCCTGAGCATCATCGAACGGGCGGGCGTCCCCGGACAGGAACGCGACCGCGGCGGCAAGCAGATCATCGCGCAGGAGCGTTCCCTCGAGGCGGTCCGCGGGCCAGAACACGCGCGCGGGCGAATCCGCAGCGGAGCCCTTATCTGCCAGTCCCGCCAAGCCACGCAGGGAAACGAGGAGTTCCTCGACGGTGCGGGCCACCAGGAGGACCCTGTGGTGGCGATGATCGCGGGCGATCTGCTGCGTGTGGCACACGTCGTCGAGGCGGAGCTCAGGGTGTGCCACGAGGTGGTCATGGAGTCTGAGCGCAGCGACGCAGAGATCTTCCTCGTCATGCGCGGAGAGCGGGAACATGTAGTCGCCGGGGGCCAGGGGGGGCCGGTCGTCTCGGCGCGGCGCCTCCTGAAGGACCACATGGCTGTTCGTCCCGCTCAGACTGAAGCTGCTGACGCCGGCGCGCCTCGGCTCTCCGGTCTCCTCCCACGCCGTGAGGCGGTCGTTGATGAAGACCGGCGATGACGCGATGTCCAGCAACGGGTTGGGAGTGTCGAAGTGGACAGTGGGTGGGATCTGCGCGTTCTCCAGACAGAGGGATGTCTTGATGAGCGAGGCCAATCCGGCTACCCCCACGGTGTGCCCGATGTTCGACTTCACAGAACCCATGGCGCAGAACTGCTTGTTGTCGGTGAACGCCGCGAACGCCTTGGTCAGCCCGAGGATCTCGATCGGATCTCCGAGCCGCGTGCCCGTTCCATGGGCCTCGAGGTAACCCATAGACGCCGGCGAGAGCCGAGCCCTGTTCCAGGCCGCGACGATCACGTCCTTTTGCGCCTGTGCGTTGGGAGCGGTGATCCCGTTAGTGCGCCCGTCGTTGTTGGTCGCCACCCCCAACACGACGCTGTGAATCGGGTCTCCATCGGCCAGAGCGCGAGAGAGAGGCTTCACCAGGAGCGCGGCGACGCCCTCACTCCAGACCGTACCGTTCGCAGCCGCGTCAAACGCCCGCACCCGCGCTTCGTGCGACTCGGTCTCGTGGCCGATACTCGTGGGACACAAGAAGAGGTTCGCTCCCGCAACAAAGGCCGTCTCACAGTCGCCGTTCCGCAGCGCAGAGATGGCCGCGTCGAGGGCGACCAGGGCGGATGAGCAGCCGGTGTCGATGACCTGCGCCGGACCACCCAGGTCGAAGTAGTAGGCCAGGCGGCTCGCCAGCATGCCGGTCCACGACCCCAGGATCGTGGAGAAGTCGGACGAAGAGACGAAAGGCAGGTACGAGGTCAACTGTCGATGAGTGTGATCGTTTCCGACGAAGATGCCGGTGCGCGAGCCCTGCACCTGCGAGCGGCAGTAGCCTGCGTCCTCCAGTGCTTCGACCAACACCTCCAGCAGGTTGCGATGATACGGGTCCATGACCTGCGCTGCCTTGGGCGGGATGCCGAAATAATCTGCGTCGAACAGGTCGATGCGGTCCAGGTAGCCCCCCTCCTGGAAGTCTTCACCGTGACCCGACATCCGCGCGTAGTCGTCGGCCCGGTGCTGGGGGAAAGCTCGAATGGATTGGCGTCCCTCCTTGAGGTTCTCCCAGAACGAACCATAGCCATCAGCGTCCGGAAACCGGCAGGCCATACCGATGATGGCAATCGGCTCCGGGACCGGGTCCAGACCGGCGATGAAAGCCTTGGCCCGGGCGGCTTCCAGCCTTTCGGCCTGGACCTCCGCCAACAGGTACCGCAGCAGGTCCTTGCGCCCCGCTACCGGGGAGGTCATGAGCGCTCCCCCGTTTCTTGGAACGCTGCTGTCAGCTCGCTGTCGCCGAACTCGGCCAGCACCTCGCGCAGTTCGTCACCGACGGTGGCACCGGCCTCGGAGGAATCGGAACTGGGCTGCGTCGAGCCCGTCTGCTGCTCCACGAAACCTGCCAGTGACTCGACGGTCACATAAGAGAACAGGTCGGCGATGTCTACCAATCCCGGATAGATCACGTCCAGCCGCTTCAACAGTTGGGCGGTCATCAAGGAGTTGCCTCCGAGGTCCTGGAATGTGGCGAACACGTCGATCTCGGACAACCCCAGTACGGCGGCATACACCTCCCCAATGCGCACCTGCGTGGGAGTGGGCTGGGCCAGACCGGTGAGGCGGACCTCGACCGACCCCTCCGTCGCCTGCGCATCGGATTGCCCTTGCACGGATGCTGCGAGCATGGGCTCCAGCAAAAACGGAAGTTCCCCAAACATGGCCCCCAGCCCCACGGAGTTGACCTCGGCCGGGATCCGGTCGGGGTCCGAGGCGCCGATGAGCTGCTCCATCCAGTCAAGTGCGTTTCGGACTGGAATCGAGCGGAAAGGGGACGTTCGCTCATCGATCCCGTACTGCACCGCCATGCCGATCTCGGCCCACGCAGGCCAGTTGATCGCCCAAGCGCGGATGCCCTCTCCCCGGGCGCGCGCGGCCAGTGCGTCCATGAAGGCGTTGGCCGCGCAGTAGTCGCCTTGTCCCTGTCCACCCGTGAGCGCCGTGACAGAGGAGAAGAATATGAGGAAGGCACCCCGATGCTGTCGGGCCAACCCGAGCATCGCCTCGGCGCCAGCCACCTTGGGCTGGACAACAGCCTCGAAGGTGGCGCGTTCCTTCGTCCCCAGGAAGCCATCGCCGGCGCGGCCTGCCGCATGCACGATCCCGTCGAGCACCACGCTCTGGTCGGTCAGGTGCTGGCCGAGCCGCTGCACATCCTGGGGATCAGTCACGTCGCACCGGACGTACTCGACGGCCGGCCCGAACGCGGCCACTCGGGAAGCCGTGTCCGCCTCCAGCACCCGGCGGCCACAGAGCAGCACGCGGCGGGCACCCTTGCGCACCATCTCCTCAGCCACGCTGAGCCCGAGTCCCCCGGCACCTCCAGTGACCAAGAAATTGCCGTCCCGATAAACATCCTCGACAACCGGTCCGTCCTTGGCGATGACTATCCCCATCTGTCGCACGAACGAGAAACCGCCGCGGACGCTCCGGATGGCCGTGCCGTACCGGGTAAGGCCGGCCGACGCCGTCTCGGTTGCGTCGGCACTGTGTTCGACATCGACGATCTCCACCCGCAGGTGTGGGTTTTCCTGGCCGACCACAACCGCCAACGACTCGGTGGCAGCCGAGTAAGGATCGACAGGTGCTGACGCCTCGATCTGCCAAGCCGCCCGCCCGACCACAGCCAGGCCGTCCTTCGGCTTCACGCGACGTGCCAGGAGCGCCCGCGTCAACTCGAAGAGCGCACCGGCGCCGAAGGCGTGACGGTCCTCAGGTGCATCGTCAGGGTCACAGGTGGCGTCCGCCGCGAAGATGATGCGGTCACATTCCTGGAGGGCCATCTGCTCGCACACCGTGAGCAGGCCCACCTCGTCAGGACCGTATCCGTCCCCGTTGGGGCTGGCCGTGAGCCGGAACGGTGTTACCTGGCGCCCTGAGTCTCGCAGGGCGGCGATGAGGGCGTCTCCGGTCGGGGTCGCCCGGACGATCGCACCTACCCGAGCCACCGGGGCCATCTCCACCTTGCCCGGGGCGGGAACCCACGAGACCTCGAGTTGGCGGTGCACCTCGTCCAGGTTGAGGCGCGACCAGTCCACCTTCTTGGTGGTGTATTTCCTGATCTCGGCGAACACGTTCCCCGTCACGTCAACGAGGTCGATGTCATAGGTGACCGTCTCCCCCGTTGGCTCCCCCACAGTGCGGATGACCACGTCGAAAGATGCCGGCATCGGAGCATGCAGGACGAAATCTTGGTACACGTAAGGCAGGAACGTACCTTCGTGATCCTGAGAGATAGCGTTTACGGCGTTATCCAGCTTGGCCGGGTGCAGCCCCAGCGTCCCCAGCTCGCTGTCGATGCCCGCGGGCAATGCGATCTCAACGGCTACCGCATCCGGTGCAGTCTGGATCCGTCGGATGGAGTGCCAGTGGGGGCCGAATTGGAACACACCGGTGTAGTCGTTGGCCAGATCTGGTTCCACCGTCACGGTGGCGCTGTTCCGGATGGCCTGGACATCGCAGGTCTTCGGCGGCCACGTCCCACGGACAACGTGCCCTTGGGCATGCGTGGTCCAAGTCCCGTCCTGCTCGCTGGTCACGTCGAAGCGGTACCCGCCCTGGGGGTCCGAGACTAGCCGTGTGCGGATCCGCACCGCCTCGTCATCGGGCACGGCCAACGGGACAGTGAACAGTGTCTCGGAGAGGTGCACCTGCCCCGGACCCTCGGCTGCCTCGAACGCGGCGCGCACCATCTCCAGATAAGCGGTACCGGGCAGCACGGCACGCTGGTTGATCCGATGGTCAGCCAGCACCCAATGTGTTCCCACCGCCAGCGAGTTCTCGAAGATGATGGCCGTCGCGTCACGCTCTACCTGTGCTCCGAGAAGCGGGTGCTTCCGCGTCATGGCCACCGAGGCGACCTTGGACTGCAGAACCGGCGCCCAGTATCGCGTCTGCGCGTACGGATAGGCCGGGAGCATCACCCGACGCCGGCCCGTGCCGCCGTGCAGCGGCGCGAAGTCGAGCTGTGCCCCACGCGTGTACAGGTCGGCTACCCGCCTGAGCGATTCCGCATCGCTGCCACTCAGGTGGTCCCGGAGAGCAACCTGTGCGGTGCCGGACAGCTCCTTGCGCGCCGTGGTGGTGAGATCACCTGGGGCGAGTTCGACCTGGCGATCGCTGACCATGCGGTGCGCAGCCGTGAACACCCCAGCCTCCGGACGCGAGCGTAGGCCATTGGTGCGAACCAGGGCGAGCAGGTCGAGCAGTTCCCCTTTGGACGTGGCCACGATCGCCAGGCGGTGCTCATAGTGCCCGCGACCGACGTGCGTGGTGAAGCAGATGTCTGCCAGTGTGGCCGTGGTTTCCGACAGCGCTACGGCGTACCGGTCAACCAGGATCTGAAGCGCCTCCTCCGTTCGTGCGCTGAGCGTAAACAAATGGTGTGACGCATCCACCGGAGCGGGCTGATACTGGGGCCCTTCCTCCAGAACCAAGTGACAGTTGGTTCGGATGAACCCGAACGAACTGACGCCGGCACGGCGCGGCTCCGCTCCCCGCTCCCACGGAGTCAGCCTGTCGCTCACGTAGAGAGGGCTCTGAATGAAGTCCACGTACGGATTGGGGACGCCGAAGTTGCCGGTGGGGGCAAGCATCCCCGTCTCGAGCGACTTGACCACCTTAGCCACCGAGGCGATCCCGGAGGCTGCCACCAAGTGCCCCATCGTGGTCTTGAGAGACCCGATCCCACAGAACTGTCGCCGGGACGTGTACTGACGGAAGGCTCCGGTCAGGCCCTTCAGCTCGATGGGATCCCCGAGCACCGTGCCGGTGCCGTGAGCCTCCACATACGTGATCGTTTCCGCCGAGAAGTCCGTCTGGCTCCACGCGTCCAAGATCACCTTCTCCTGCATCAGGGAGCTGGGGGCAGTGATGCTGCTGGACATGCCATCGTTGTTGATCGCCGACGCCCTGATGATGGCGCGGATGTTGTCACCATCACGTTGAGCCCGGGCGAGCGGCTTGAGGAGTACGAAGCCAACGCCTTCGCCCCACAGGGTGCCATCGGCACGCGCGTCGAAGGTACGAATGATGTTCTGTCCCGAGGTCACGCTGTCCATGGCCGCACCCGCCGCATAATCGGGCTTCACCTCGCTGGTGGTAGTGGTGAGGTTGATCCCGCCGGCCAGGGCCATGTCACACTGGTCGAGCGTCAGGGACTGGACCGCCTGGTGGATGCTGACCGCACCGGCCGAGCAGGCGGTGTCCGTCATCAGGCAGGGGCCCTTGAGGTCGTACAGGTACGAGATCCGGCTGGCGACCAGACCTTCCCAGGAGCCCGACAACTGGAGTGGGTGACGCTCGGAGAACATCTTGTAGTAGGAGATGTTGGTCTGATCACGCCCCAGGAACACACCTGTGCGCGTGCCCTTGGCCGCATCACCCCCGTAGCCGGCGTTCTCAAAAGTCTCATGCGCGATCTCGAGGGCGACCCTTTGGTGTGGGTCCATGTACTCGGCCTCGATCGGCGGAATGCCGAACAGGTGCGCATCGAAAGTATCGATGCGATTGAGATAGCCGCTCTTGGCACAGAGCCCGTCGAAGTCACCGTCAATCACAGGGGATCCCAAGAGGAGTTCAGCGTGGTGCGGGTTGCGTAGGATCGCGTTCATGTCCTCCTTCCGGAGGCTGGGGTAATCGCGGATCGTGGACTGTCCCTGCTTGAGGTACTCCCAGAACTCGTCGATGTTGTCTGCAGCGGAGAACCGCCCCGCCATACCGATGATGGCGATGTCACCGACCCCTTCCCGGGCCTCCAGGTCCAGCAGGAGTTCCTTCGCACGGCTGCGCTCGATCTTCTTCTCTACTAGTTGAGTGAGAATGAACAACTTGATCTTGTCCATGGTCAAGTGCCCCTTCAGAAGCTCTGCAGTTGTTCGACAGTGATGTCTCCCTGTTCCAGGAGATCCAAGAGATGGTCGAGTTCACCCCCGGAGTCGACTGACGCGACGGGTGGCTCGGGGGCATCCAGCTGTGGAACACCCAGATGCTGCCGGACATGCTCGGCCTGAGCCGCGACGGTGGTGTGGCGGAATAGGTCGGTGATGTCCATGACGCCGGGGAATCGTTCCTCGAACAAGCGCAGCATGTGTGTTGTCAGCAGCGAGCTCCCACCCAAGGCCGCAAAATCGTCGTCGGCCTCGATCTCGACCAGATCGAGAGTCTGGGCCCAGATCTCGGCAACGCTCTGCTCGATGTCGCCGACGTGATCCAGTCCGTAGAGCACGACGGCTCCTGTGCCGGACACCGTGGACGTCCGCGACTCGCGGGACGGTCGGGACTGTTTGAGGCGACCGGGCATCAGGACAGGCGGCACCTCATCCCAAGCGAGGATCCGCTCCAGCAGGTCGAGTGCTTCCTCGGTGCCGACCGGGACAAAGGTGCCATCCTCGTCCACGGCGTCCCATCGGACTGCCATGCCCGTCTCGCGCCACGCCGGCCACTGCAGGCTGACGCCCGGCAGTCCTTGCTCACGGCGCAGCCGCATCAGGCCATCCAGCGCCATGTTGGCGGCCGTGTAGTCACTCTGCCCCATCTCGGGCTCGACCGCGGACACGCTGGAGAAGGCGATAAAGAAGCCCAATTCCTCCTCACGCGTGGCGTCATGGAGATGGAGAGCCCCCAACGCCTTGGGGTCGAAAACACGGGCGAACGTCTTGTCGGTCTTGGTCACGAGATAGCCGGCGCCCGCACGACCGGCGAGGTGTACGACACCTGCCACCCTCCCGTAGCGCTGCCGCGTCTGCGTCACCAGATCCCGCACAGCCCGGGCGTCGCCCATGTCGATCCTGACGACCTCGTTTGACGCACCGGGCTTCGGCTCCCCTGAGGAGGAATCGGGCTCGGTCGAGCCGACGACCACGACGTGTTCAGCGCCCAGCGCCTCCAGCCGACGGACCACTTCCCGTCCGAGGCCGCCGGTGCCACCCGAGACGATGACCGCCCCCGCGCCGAGAACGGGGCGCCCGGGCACGGACTCGGGCACGGGGCAGGCCTCCAAGCCGGACTCGTATGCGATGCCGGCGGCGTAGCACACCAGGGCCGGCCGGTCGGTGGCTCCGGCCTCGTCGGCCAGGACGTCCACGCCGGTATCGCGGTCGAGATCGACGCAGCGCACCTTGAGACCCGCGAACTCGAGAGCGGCCACGCGCATCAGGCCCAACACCGCCGCTTGCTCCGGGCGCGCACCATGCCCGTCCTTGGTCGCCACGATGATGCCTCGGTCGAACGTGACACCCTGGCCCGAGGTGGCGGCGAGGAATGCACGGGCGGCGGCCACACCCCCGCTCAGCGCGGCCTCGTCCAGCACGGCATCCCACGCGGCGGGGGCCACGATGGCCAGACCGGGGGTACCCCCCTCAAGCTCGGCTGGGTCGTCGCCGAGCCCACCCCGCACGAGGGTGAATCCACGCTCGGTCAGGGCCGACTCGAGGGCCGGCCCGCTGGCTCCGAAGTCCCCCCAGAGCAGCACGGATCCCTCCGCCCCACGGGAGCGGGACGGCTTCGGCGCAGGTCGCAGCGCGGGGACGTGCCCTGGCTGAGACGCGTCGCCGAGGTCGAGGGCGTCGGCCGATCGGATCGCGTAGTTCTCGACTGTGAGGACAACATCGCCGTCGTCGTCGCAGACCACAATGTCGAAGGCGTACATCTGTCCGTCGATCGAATCAGACCTTTTGCGGTAGTGGGCATTGACCCGGCTTGGGAGCGCACGATGAACAGTCAGGGAACCGTAGGACAACGGAAGGTACAGCCTCGAAGGGTCGTACAGGCTGCTTGCAGCGTTCATGAGGGTGTCGAGCAGAGCTGGGTGAAGGCAGTAGTTCGCCACCTCCTCGTGGTACTGCTCTGGCAACTCCAGGGCATAGAGAATTTCGTCGCAGACCTCATCGGCCACTGCACCACGGATGCTTCCGCTCCAGCGGTCACCCACGGCCAGCCCATTGGCTCGGTCCGTGATGTCGATCTCGGCCGAGGACACCACTCGGGTGAGGCGAGCACGAATCCCATCCAGGTCCAGATGGCCACCCTCCACGACGCCCGAACCGAGGGCCACCTCGGCTCGCGCGTGCTCAACCCAGGTACCTGAACTATCGTCGCGGACCGCCACAACGATCTCAGCCGTCTCACCTCGGTGCCGTGTCACGACGTGCACCTCCGCCTCGTCGCCGTCCTGGACGGCCAAGGGCACCTGGAAGACGATTGTGCGCAGCAGCACCGCCGACGAGGTGGGCAGCGCTCGACGGAGCGCGGTGACCATCAGTTCGACGAACGCCGTGCCCGGCAGGACCGCCACGTCCTGGATGCGGTGCTGGTCGAGCTCCCAGTGGCGTCGCGGCGACAACCGACAGATGAGGACATCCTGACCCACGGTCTGGAACATCTCCGCCTCGGTCATCAGGCCCTCGCCTGCCGGGACGGGGGCATCCACCCAACAACGCGTCCGTTCGAAAGGATAAGTGGGCAGCGGGATCCGGCGTGCCCCGGGTGCCACGCCGCGGTCCCAGTCGATCTCCGCGCCGTCGGCGTACAGCCGTGCCACCCGGCGCATCGTCGCCAGGTCGTTAGACGGTGCAAGCAGCAGGTTCGCCTCCGCATCCCGGGCGCGGCGCTCGGCCACCGTCACATCCTGTGAGCCCCGCTTGTCAGCGGGGTCCAGCACAACACGTACCTCGCCCTGGCAGATATCGCCAGGCGAACCCGCTTCGTCGGAGGTACTGCCAGCGAGGAAGTCCGCCAACAGTCGGCACAGATCCTCGACCCGCTCGTAAGCGAAGGCAACCCGGTGGCGATGATGGGTGCGGCCGACCGAGGCGGTGAACATCAGGTCGTCTGGGTGGACGTCGTGCACGAGGAGGTGTTCGTGGTAACGGGTGGCCAGACGCAGCAAACCGTCGGCGTTCGGCGCGCTGAGGGGCAGGATCCGCGCGGTCGATTCGAGAGTGTCACGCTGAGGGATGGGGTCCGGGCTGCGCAGGATCAGGTGGCAGTTGGTACCGCTCAGCCCAAAGGCGCTCACGCCGGCGTAGAGGACTCCCTCCGCCCCTGTAGAGCCGTGCCAGGGAGACAGCCTGTCCTGGACATAGACTGGGGTCTGGGAGAAGTCGATGAACGCATTGGGCTCATGAAAGTACAGGTTGGCCGGTAGGATCCGCTCACGCAGGGCGAGGGACAGCTTGGCCAAGCCCGCAAACCCGGCGACACAGTCCATGTGACCGATGTTGGTCTTGACGGTGCCGATAGCGCAAAACTGTCGCTGCTCTGTGTGCCGCGAGAACGCGCGAGTAATGCCGCTGACCTCAATGGGGTCACCTAGGCGCGTGCCCGTACCATGGGCCTCGATGTAGCTGATGTCCTCCGCCGCCACACCCGCATCGGCCAGGGCGGCGTCGATCAGGTCGGCCTGAGCGTCGGCGTTGGGCGCCGTGATACCGCTCGAAGCACCGTTCTGGTTGATGGCACCGCCCATGATGACGGCGTGGACGTGATCCCCATCCCGCCGGGCCGCCGCCAGATCCTTGAGCACGAACGCGAACACCCCTTCGGCAGCGTTCGTGCCGTCACTGCTTCGGTCGAAGGTGCGTGTCCGGTGATCCGAGGACTCGATGTTACTGATCTCCTTGATGCCGACGCCCGAGCCATCCGAGACCAAGGGCACCAAGTCACACTTCACCCCGCCGACCACCGCCATGCTGCACTCCCCCGACTGGATGGCCCGCATCGCCATGTAGACGGCGACCAGTCCTGACGAGCACGCAGTGTCGACGACCATGGCCGGACCGGTGAAGTCGAGCAGGAAGGCGATCCGGCTCGCCATGAGCGACTTGATATTCCCCGACACCCCGACATCCGGTGCGTCGGGAGCGCAGGTCTGCACGATGGAGCGGTAATCAACGCCAAAGTCGGTGGAAAGCCCGACATAAACACCTACACGCTCACCCGAGAGCCCCCCGGACATCTGTCCGGCATCCTCGAGGGCAGCCCAGGCGGCTTGCAGGAAGAGGCGCTGGTTGGGGTCGAGGAGCTTGGCCTCCTGACGCGATATTCCGAAGAAGCGGGGATCGAACTCGGCGATCGACCGGAGCCGGCTCCCGGGGATGTAGCGCTCGGGATCCGGCGGGGTGTCGATCCCGCAAGCGCGCAGGTACGCTTCGAGGTCCGACTTGCGTTCCTCCGACAGCCCGGTCGCGCCGGATCGGCCCTCGCACAGCATCGCCCAGAAGGCGGTGAGGTCCTCGGCAGAACCCGCGGATCCTGACATCCCGATGATGGCGACCTCCCGGACCCCGTCGGCCCGAACCCTGTTGACGCGTACGTCAGTCTCAGCCCCGAGAAGGGCGATATCCACGTCGTCCCAGCCCAACTGCCCGGTCATCGCACCGCCAAGCCCAGCTCGGCCGCGAGGGCGTGGTTGGCTGTCCGGCCCAGGATGATGCCGATCCGGTCCTCCTGCTCTGCAGACGGGACGAGTTTGGTCGTCATGATCGTCCGCAACAGCTCGATGGCCTGACGGTCGGCGACATCAGTCGGGATGTCCGCGGACACGGAGTTGTTCAGATCGACCAGTTGCTGGTAGGGCTCAACCACCCCGGCGGTATAGGCCGCGTTGTCGAAGTTTCGGTTTCGGGTGGCCGCCGCTGCTCCCAGGCACAGGGCCACTAGGCTCGGTCCGGGCTCGGCCGCCGCGATCTGCTCGAAAACACGTGCGAGTTGGGCGGGATCGCCGTCGACGCCGGCCACGAGGTGGCCATCGCCGAGGATGCGGGACACCATCTTGGTGAGGACCGTCTTCGGGCCCACTTCCAACCAAGCCAAGGGCTCGCGCCGAGCGATCTCCTGGACGACCGTCCTCCAGAGGACGGGGCTGGTGAGCTGAACCGCGAGCGCGTCGCGGATGTCATCTGCGTCGCGGTAGACCCGCCCGGTCACGGTGCTGATCACGGGGACGCGAGGGGTGGACAACGCGCAGTCGGCAGTCGCTTCGACGAAGGGGGCGACAGCCTCGGCCATGTACGGACTATGGAAGGCACCGGCGACGTTCAGCAGGGCCACCCGTGCCCCTGCATCCTCGAGAACCGGGCTGAGCTCCTTGAGGGAGGCTCGTGAACCTGCCAGCACCGTCTGGGTAGGGCCGTTGTCGTTGGCCACGCGGACGTCGTGGCCGCGCATGTTGAACCGGCGCACGAGCCGCGCAACCTCGTCGGCAGGGACTTCGAGGACCGCGATCATGCCGGAATCCTCCATGGCCGCACACCGATCCATGGCCTCGCCACGAACCTTGACCAACGCCACGGCGTCCTCGAACGACAGCGCTCCGGCGGTCCCTAGGGCGGTGATCTCCCCCAAGCTGTGGCCTGCCATGCACGACACCTGCGGATGACGCTCCTGCACAAGCACCTCATACATTGAATAACTAAGGACGAATAGGGCGACTTGAGCGTGTGCCGTCCGTGTCAACTCGGCGGGAGTGGCCTCGAAGCATAGATGTTCAAGGGAGTAACCGACGATGTCGGAGGCCTGCTCGAAACGGGATCTCACTGAAGCATGGGCGCGGTGCGCTTCGCGGCCCATCCCGATGTACTGGGATCCCTGGCCCGGGAAAATGACAGCAACGGTGGACATGTGTGAACTCACTTTCCGGTGGTCGTGATCAGGAGATGGCGCTACGGAGAACAAGGACGCCGAGCAGCTTCATGGCGCTGGCCAACAGGCGCTCCATGGAGAGTGTGGTGAGACGCCGGGCGTAGCGGACGATGACGGTATGCGGATCGCTCGGTTGGTCGACGCCGATCACGATGTCGAATGCACGCAGCGCGTCGTCCACCTCGTCGTATGGCCCGATGAGGCAAGCGATGGTCACGGCGCCGTCATCCACGGTAAGAGGCACTTGGCCGGGCGCGACGTCGTCCCCCCGTGCCAGTGCAGCGAGGTGCGCCTTCAGGACAGTAGGAAAGTCCCCCTGCGCGGCGAAGTCGAAGCGGGTGGGCCACACGTGGCCATCCGTTCCGGACAGCCAGAACGTGATCGCTTCTGTAGCGAGAAGCTTGTGCAGCGTGACGGCGAACGTGACGTGAATAGCGGCCAAGGAGGCGCCCTGATGGGACTCACCGCCATTGGCGAGCGCCCCGAGCCGCTCCCGTACCGCCGCCGGGATGGTCGCTTCGATCCGTGTCGAGCCCGAGCCTACGCGCGACGAGGAGAACCAGGCCTTGGGTAACATGACCCCGGCCGCGTCGGCCACGGACTTGGCACGAGCGATGAACCGACGCTCCAAGTGGTTGAGCAAGTGGCCGAACGTCGCATGCGCGAAGAGTTCGGTGACCTCGACCATGCCTGGCAGGACCCGATTCAGCTCTTCCTGCAGCATGATCACGTTCAGCGAGTTGCCGCCAAGGTCGAAGAAGCTGTCCGTTATAGAAATCGGCACGTTGCCCAAGACTTTCCGCCACGCGGCCAACACCAAGGGGCTGAAGCTGGCGGAGGACTCCGGGGCATCGTCGCTCGCCGTCCACGCATCCAGGTCCTCGGCACGGGTTCGCACAGCGTTGCGGTCCACCTTACCGCTGGTGGTCATGGGGATGCTCGGGACCGCGACAAGGGTGGCGGGGACCATCGGCCCGGGAAGAAGGCCAGTCAGGAAGTCTTTCAGGTTCCGGGGCGCCACTGACACCCCAGGCCGGGTCTGGTAGAAGCCCCGGAGCAACTGGTTGCCACGCGATACCTGATCCACTATCACGGCCGCGCCCACGACGTCCTCATGGTGCGCGATGACGTGTTCGATCTCCTCGAGCTCCATCCGGAAGCCACGGATCTTGACCTGATTGTCCATGCGCCCCAAGTAGTGCAGTTCACCGTCCCGCCAGACTCCGCGATCACCGGTCCGGTACATCGGCTCACCGCCGTGGGGGCTGGTGAGGAACACCAACTGGTTGAGGTCAGGGCGGTTGAGGTAACCGGGGGACACCCCGCGGCCCCCGATCCAGATGTCGCCGGGGAAGCCTTCCGGGACCATGCGTAGATCTTCGTCCAGCACGTAGATCGTGGTGTTGAGCAGGGGCGCTCCTAGGGTGACGTCAGAGCCCTGTTCGAGGTGCTTGACGCTGGACCAGATGCACGTTTCGGTGGGTCCGTACACGTTGTATAGGGCCAGACCGGGGTGGCGCCGGAGATTGACAAGCAACTCTTCCGGGAAGGCCTCACCACCAACGAGCAACGTGTCCAACCCCGCGAGGGCTTGATCCGCAGCCTCAGCATCCGCGTGGAGGAGACGCAGCCGCGATGGGGTCATCTGGGCGTGGGTGACGCGATTCGAGGTGAGAAAGTCAGCAATCTCCTCCGGCGTTCGAATCTCGTCGTCACCGGCGATGACCACGGTGGAGGCCGTGGCCAAGCTCATCCACGTCTCCAGGATGTAAATGTCGAACGATGTCGCCGTCAGGCACCCCACGCGAGCGCCACTCCCCCAACTCAGGGCAGTGGGCATGCCCGCAATGAAATTCTCGAGGGCGGCATTGGTGAGCCGGACGCCCTTGGGCTGGCCCGTCGATCCCGAGGTGAAGATCACGTAGGCCAGCTCGTCGCCTGCCCCCGACACGAAGGACCCGGAATCGCCCCGGAGCCCGTCAGTGTCCTCAAGCACGAGGGCACGCTCCCCGAGTTCGAGTGCGTCAGCCAGTTCTCGCGAACACACCACCTTCACCGGGTCGGCGGCCTTGATAACCGTCGCAATCCGCGCCACCGGGTCACCGGCCTCCATGGGAAGCCACGCCCCCCCGATGCGTTTGATGCCGAGCATGGTGACCACGTGATCGGTCGAGGCCGGGAGGATGACTCCGACGATGTCACCGGGGCAGACCCCGGCGTCGCGGAGCAGCGCCCCCACCGCGCGGGACCTCCGATCGAGGTCGGCGTAGGACGTGTCCACCCCCCGGTACCGGACCGCAATGCGGTCCGGGAACTGGGAGAACACGCGCTCGAACACGGTCGACAACGTGGCCACGTCGGTTTGGATGGGTCCTTTCCCGAGATTCCGGAGGGCTTGCTCATCAGCCTCACCCACCAGACTGAACTGCACCATGGGCGCGGCCTTGGCGGAGGGCGTTCCCAGCTGGTCGACGAGGTGACGCAGCGCTTGAACGGCCCCTGCGGACACGCTGGGGTCACCGACCACGGTAAAATCCCCATCCACCCGCAGTTTCAGGTCAGCGCCGGGCAGGGGGAGCTGGCCGTGGGCGAACCCATAGGTAGTTGATGGCGCGGAGGAAGGACTGCCTGCTGCGTGCCGGCTGCCCGCCCGAACGGCGGCCCGAGCTCGCCGGGCGAGTTCACCGATCTGGTCTGTCGGCGCGAGGTCGATCGTGGTCGACACGCAGTCGATCGCGGAGACCTGCACGTCGATGCTCAGGCTCGTCTCGCCGCTCAAGCGTTGAAGGACCACACACCACAGAGCGAGATAGACATCGGCAGGTTCCACACCGATCTGGGCGGCGAACTCACACACGGCGGGGTGGTCGGTGGTGCCGGAAGGACATCCTCCCCCGAGTAAAAGATCGAGCTGGGCGGTGATGCGATGTAATGCACCCACCAACTCCTCGAGCACCTCCACGTTGGCTTTGATACCCGGCATTATGTTGGCGCCGGAAACATTCAAGGGGGTTGATCGGTCCTGAATCGCGTCGCTCATGTTGTTCGTTTCCGGCTCAGAGTAGTATGTTCCACTGTTGATGGCTACGCGCTATCCCGAGCCTCAGCTTGGGGCGAGTTTCGGTTACGCGAAAGTAACGCTACATGTATCTAATAGACATCTGCAAGTCTATATATCTCCCGCATCTCAAACTCATCTGACGCTCGCATCAACGCCGCTTGTCAGCGCGATTTGGGGCATCGCGATCACCGTCACGAGGAGACCTCCTCCCCTTCCCCGGGCAACCGTGAGCTCCCGCACCATTCTGCCGTCGATGCCCAACCCGGCACCTAGGAGCCGCACCGTCGCCGCAACCACACCAATACCTAACTCATCACCCAACACCTCCATCGTCGCCGCAACCTCGACCCGGCACCCTGCCCCTTGCGCCCATTCGAAGGTCAGCGGTTTCGACGCCGAGAGCCCAAGGTGGATGATCCTCGCTGTCCGTCCGTCATTCATGTGCTCGAAGTACTGCATGCCACGATGCCTGCGGCAAGGGACGTGAGTCTCTTCTGGCCACATCAGCACATCGGCGGTTCGCACCGTCAGGTGACTGCCCCGGGGCGGTGCCAGATCAGGGAGTAGCGCCACAACGGGAGGTGCCGCCACACCATCCCGGGCAGGAGCTCGGCGGCCAACCGCCGGATTGTGGTGTAGTCGTGGGGCGGTGGCCACACCGTCGGGGCCGCATGCTCCCAGAAGCCGTACCGCGCCGAGAACCACCAGTGCTGGAACAGACCCGGGACGTGGATCAGTCGGTCCCTGAGTCTCGTCGCCCGTGCCAAACCGACGATCGCCAGGACCCCGCCCGGGGCGGTCAGCGCGGCCAACCGCCTCAGGCCCGCCCGGAGGTCGGGGACGTGGTGCAGCACGGCCACCGAAGCCACCACGTCGAAACGACGGCCGAAATCATGGGTCAGGAAATCTCCGAGCACCCAATCGACGTCTCCGCGGTCCCGACGCGCCTGGTTCAGAACCCGCTCATCGGCATCGATGCCCACAACCTCGGGTACGACCCGTTGCAGCTCCCGGGTCAGAAGCCCATTGCCGCAGCCGACATCGAGGGCCGTCCGGGCCCCTTTGGGTATCTCCCTGAGGATCACGCCGTGGTAGTGGATGTTGTGGTTCCAGCGCGACGGGTACGGCGTTCCCCCATGTCGGAAAAGCATGATCAACCGTACCCTGATACGGCATCCCGAACCGTGTCGCGGCTGGTCTATTCACGTCGTTGCCCCGTTGAGCCCGTTGCCTCGGAATCTCAATTCGGCCCCTTCCTTCCGGTTGACCCCACGGCTCTCCTACCATGGTTGGTGAGGAGCTGTACATGACCAATTACCCTTCTTCCAACACGAACCAGTCCGGTGGACAGCCATCCTGGGGTGCTCAACCCCAGCGGGGCTATCCGCAGCAGCAACCCCAGCAGGGGGGATATTCGCAGCAGCAACCCCAGCAAGGGGGATATTCGCAGCAGGGGGGATACTCACAGCAGAACTACCCCCAACAGCCGCAGCAGGGATATGCCCAGCAGTCACAGGCTTACGGGCAGCCCGAATATCAGCAACCGTACACACAACCCGGATACCAGCAGCCATACGGGCAACCCGGGTACGTGCAGCCCCCGCAGCCACCCGGTGGAGGGGCGGGGCGAACGGTTCTGCTGGTGGTCATCGGCGTTCTCGTGGTCGCCCTGGGTTTGGGGGCCTGGTGGTTGATCGCCGGCAACTCCAAACCCGCCGATCCCTCCACCCCCAGTCCCACGGCCACCAGCGCCTCGCCCGACCCCACCCACTCTTCCCCTAGCCCAACACCCACCCGCTCGTCGAAGACACCCACCCCCACACCCAGTCCCACCCCGACCGCACCAGCGAAGATGCCTGAGGAATTCGACGGTTTCATATTCCTCGAGACCAAGGAGAACAGCAACATCTACGAGGCCAAGGATGGTTCGCGGATCGTAACCCAGTTCTTGAAGCCCCAGAGGCGATTCGAACTGATCAGCTCGGACATCACGGGGCAGGTTGCGGTCGGAGATTTCACCTGCGGCACCATGACCATCGATGACGAGGACACCAAGAAGAAGGGGAAGCTGACGATGTGCATCGCCCGGAAGTATGACGGTGTCCTGGTTCTCGGTTCGTCCACCGACAGGACACCCCAGCAGCTGGGAGCTTCCGGAGCCAAATTCCTCGAGGTGTGGAAGTAGAGGACTCCCGAGAACATGCCCTTCCTCAAAGCTGGCCGGCCCGGTCCTAGGAATCCGTGGCAGTGGCCATGCCCGCTTCGGGGAGGGTGCCCAACTTCTCCTCTCCAGGCTCCGGAGCCGGGGTTCCCGTCAGTTCTTCCGCAGCCTGCCGGGCCCTTTCACGCCAGGTGTGGGCGTCGCGCCGGGCCAAGACCCGGTCGCGAACCCGCTGAATCTCCTGCGGGTCGTTGGCCAGCCTCTCGAGGAGCTTGACCACCGCCTCGGATGAATTGTCCACGGTCCAGCCCAGTTCCATCCTCTCGACCATGTCGCCGGCCAACGACCCCTTCGTCACCATCACGGGTTTGCCGGCCCCGATGTAGTCGTACAGTTTCACGGGTACCCCGAGTTTCCAGTATTCATCCAGATCAACGACGATGGTGGCGACATTGGTCCGCTCGAAATACTCCTGCAAAACGTTCCCGTGGCCGTGAACCACCTCGATGGCGGGGCATGCCCACTGTTCGTACTCGTGTTTGACCGCATCCCAATCCTCGGGGCGCAGGCACACGATCAGGCGCACGTCCAGGTTCTTTTCCTCCCATGCCTGCTTGACGGCCGCGAACAATTCGTGAAGCTTGTAATCGGAACCGATCCCGCCGACGTAGAAAAGCGACACCCCTTCCCCCGGGCCGGGCAGCGGTTCGGCATGCCCGTGCCCTGGTTCGAGGGCCGAGATCGGAACGTTTCCCAGATTGATGTACTCGCCCACCTTCAGGCTCGGGAGGAAAACCCGGTCCACGTGGTGCCGAAGAGTTCGCATGTCCCATTCGTAGGCGGCCAGGGCGGCCCGCAGTTTGAGGAATGGCAACGACTCCCTGTAGTCGGGGAACACCCAGTAGATGTCCCTCAGGAACTGCCCGACGGGAATCCCGTTCCTGCGCAGCGACCGGAAGAACCTGAGATCCAGGAAGGGGCGCGTCGGAAGGTGGGTGGGATTGGTCATCGTCATGGGCATCGTCGAGGACTCGGAGTAGCAGAAATCGAACCGCACCCCGCACCGCACGGCGTAACGCACCTCGGCAGCGAGCCGACCACGCTCCCCTGTGTACCCGGTGACCTGCCACACCTCGTATCCGAGTTCCTCGAAGGCACGTTTCATCTGGACCGGTCTGATCCCGGAGGCCGATGCCGCATCCGGGAACAGGGGCAGCGGGTGATGAAATATCATGCGTCTGGTCATGCGGTTCTCCGGGTAGAGATCGCCACTGCCGCAGCTGCGGAGAAAAGAAATATCAGGTAGTACCGGAAGGTCGATGACGGAACGATCCCGAGTATGGGCATCAGCGCGACCACGATGACACTCGCCAAGGGCTGCCAGTCAAGGCTCTCCACTTCGAGTTTCCAGGCCCCGCGCCAGACGACCTGGACCCAGAACGCCACGAACAGCAACGCCACCGGCATCCCGAACCAGATCAGGGCTTCCATGAGCACGTTGTGGGGGTCCATCAGTTCGCCCGGATAGTTCTGGCGAGCCGCCAGCTGGTAGTTGGATTGCGTGCCCCAGCCGAACCAGAACTGCAGGTGGGAATCGGGAGTGATGGAGAGGATCCGGTTGATGACTCCCCCACGTTCCTTGGTGGAGTTGTCCTGGACCCACGGGGAGTTCCAGACGAGCATCCCGACTGCGATCGCAGCTATCAACGCGATCAGCGTCAGCAACGACATGAATCGCGACGAGACCCGTGTCCTCAGGTTGATCCAGATCGCGGCTGCGATGCCGACCAGCAGCGCCAGCAGGGCGCCGCGGGACCCCTGGAGGAACACCAGGCCCGCGGTCAGAACCACCAGGAAACCCCGCAGGGCGGTCCTGAAACGCGACGTGTGGTCGAACAGGATGCGCACCGCGAGGAGGGTGACGAACATCGCCAGCACCACGGAGAAGTCGTTGTAGTTCGGGTAGAACGCCGACACCTCGAAGCGGCTCGTCGCCAGCTGGCTGGAGGATGAGTCCGGGTAGAGGAGGTTGCTCACCCGAAAACCGGTGATGATCTCGCCGATGCCGATGAACAGGGTGATACCGAAACACCAGTAGCAGGTGGTGATCATGACCCGCATCAGGGGCCACCCGAGAACGGTTCCGGTCAACGTCAGGGAAACGAGAAGAAACGCCGCGGTGATGACCGGGAAACCGACCAGTTCAGGTTCCCTCGCCACCGTCACAAGGGCGACGGTGCTCGTCACCGTGCCGAGCACCAACGTCCACAGCCACAGCTGCGCCCGCCTGTGAGGAATGTGCAGCGGCAGCGCGAGAAGCTGCAGGACGGTTATCGCCACTGTGACGAACAGGCTGCCCGGAATCCGGAGGACCAGCAACGTCACCATGAAGGCCGTCAGCCATTCAGCGGTTCGGTCAACCGAGGCGAAACGCCCTGTCAGGCGGGGTTTCTCGACGAGGGGAACGTCTGTCAAGACCGGTTCCTGACGTCAGGAACGGCGGGGCAGGAGGGCTGCGGTTCCCACCCCGACGATCACGCTCACCAGGAACACTGCGGCCAGCTGCACGGCCCGTCCCGAGCGTGCGGGGCCCACCGTCACCTGGGGCAGGGGATCGAGTCCGATGCGCAGGTATTCCGGCGACTGGGAGAATGCCTTGGGGGCGTTCTCGGCGAGGCTGGCGGAGACGTCGCGCAGCAGGGCCTCGGCCTTGGCCGGGTCCGGGTCCGTGACGGACAGTGAGACGCTGATGAGGCTCGGGGTCTCGAAGGTCACGCGCTCGGTGAGCGCCTGGAGGTTCGGGATGTCGGGGTGTTTCTCCAGGATCGGGCCGCCGACCGACGGGTGCTTCAGCAGAGCCGTGTAGGTGGTCACCAACGCGGGCAGCATCGCGGCCTGCTGGGTGGCCTGGGATTCAGCGGTCGTCTCGGGGAACTTGAACACCAGAAGCTGCTTGGCGGTCTGCCCCTCAGGCTTCGTGAGCACCCAACCGCATCCGACGGCGAGGACGATCAGGAAGGACAGCAGAAGAGCGACCTTCCTCTTCCAGACGCGTCCCAGCAGTTCGGGAATGTTCAGGATTCGGCTCTGCGCTTCGTTTTCCATAGATTGTTTCACTCTCCGTCGCCGATTCGGAAGAACGCGATTCCGGCGAAGTTCTCGCGTTTCAGTACGCCGCGTCCGTCGATGATGACTTGGGTTCCGGGTAGGTCGGTGGGGGTGAGGTCGAGGTACTCCGGATGATCGGCCTGCAGGATCGCGGCATCAACCGGCTCACCCAACCGGTAGGGAGTGAACCCGAACGCCGCGAGTTCCTC
>ERZ773043.92-NODE-92-length-45287-cov-14.431487_pt1 | contig 45287 bp, 43 predicted proteins | sample MGYA00580636_ERZ773043 | MGnify/ENA primary metagenome ERZ773043 (study PRJEB29015, sample SAMEA2737992) | human oral metagenome | biome: human oral; feature: human-associated habitat; material: dental | place: China | collected 2065 ...
AAAAGTCAATTATAGATGAGGCTCTAAAAGGTATAGGTGAAAGTACATGGCAAAACTAGTGGCTAAAGTATATGCTGATGCACTTTTTGAACTGGGGCTTGACAATGGCATATTGGACGACATATATGATGAAGCTTGTGCCATCAAAGACATATTTCTAAATAATAATAGCTTAAGGGATATTTTAGAGTCTCCAAAACTGTCTATGGAAAATAAGAAAGAACTTGTCAAAGACATCTTTTCGGACAGGCTGTCTTCGCAAAGCTACGGATTTTTGATGGGGCTTGTAGAAAAGAACAGGCAAAAAGATCTTATAAGTATACTTGACTATCTTTTGGACAAGATAAAAGAATATAAAAAAATAGGCAGGGCATATATTACTTCTGCGTATGAACTTGGCGATAGTGAAAGGTCAAGCATAGAAGAAAAGCTTTTGGCTACTACTGATTATAAGAGTTTTGAATTTGTATATTCCGTTGATGAAAGTCTTATTGGAGGCTTTACTATAAGGATAAAGGACAGAATTATAGACTCCAGTATAAAGACTAAGCTATACAATATTAAGAGAGATCTATCAAGGCTTCAAATTTCTTAAAGAGTATCTACATATGCTTATAAAGCATTGTTTAGTAAAGGTAAAGGTAGGTAGGACTTAAATGAATTTAAGACCCGAAGAAATAAGTTCCGTTATAAAGGAACAAATAGAGAAATATTCAAAAATATTAGAAGTATCAGATATAGGTACTGTAATACAGGTTGCGGATGGTATAGCCAGAATACACGGCTTGGAAAACGCAATGCAGGGTGAGCTTTTAGATTTTGGTAATGATGTATATGGAATGGTACTGAATCTGGAAGAGGACAATGTAGGTGCGGTTATATTATCCGATAAGAAGGCGATAAGTGAGGGCGACAGTGTAAAGACTACCGGAAGAGTTGTTGAGGTGCCGGTAGGCGATGCTTTAATGGGAAGAGTAGTAAGTGCGCTTGGAGAGCCTTTGGACGGAAAAGGTCCGATAGAAACAAGTACTTATAGAAGAGTTGAAAGAGTTGCGCACGGAGTTATAGACAGAAAGTCCGTTAATACTCCGTTGCAGACAGGAATTAAGGCTATAGACTCCATGATTCCTATAGGAAGAGGGCAAAGAGAGCTTATAATAGGAGACAGACAGACAGGTAAGACCTCTATAGCCATAGACACAATAATTAATCAAAGAGGTAAGGGTGTAAAGTGTATATATGTGGCAATAGGTCAAAAGGCATCTACAGTTGCTTCAATAGTAAAAACGCTTAATGACTATTCAGCCATGGACTACACTACCGTAGTGGTATCAACCGCTTCGGATCTTGCACCTCTTCAATATTTGGCACCTTATTCAGGCTGTGCCATGGGAGAGGAGTGGATGGAAAAGGGTGAGGATGTTTTGGTGGTATATGATGACCTTACAAAGCATGCGGCTGCTTATCGTACACTGTCCTTACTTCTGAAAAGAGCACCGGGTAGAGAGGCATATCCCGGAGATGTATTCTATTTACATTCAAGGCTTCTTGAGAGGGCTTCAAAACTTTCAGATGAACTGGGAGGCGGTTCACTTACTGCACTTCCGATCATAGAGACACAGGCAGGAGATGTGTCGGCATATATACCTACCAATGTTATATCCATAACAGACGGTCAGATATATCTTGAGACTGAAATGTTTAACTCCGGTTTCAGACCTGCCATCAATGCGGGACTTTCCGTATCAAGAGTAGGAGGTTCGGCTCAAATCAAGGCTATGAAAAAGATTGCCGGACCTATAAGAGTTGCACTGGCACAGTACAGAGAGCTTGCTTCATTTGCGCAGTTCGGATCTGAGCTTGATAAACTTACAGCTCAGCAGCTTGCACAGGGTGAAAGAATCAGAGAAGTATTAAAACAGTCGAATTTCAAACCTTTAGAGGTTGAATATGAGGTTGTTATCATATTTGCGGTGACCAAGGGACTGCTTCTTGACATACCTGTAGCTGAAATTGCGGACTTTGAAGTAAAACTATATGACTATATAGATACCAAGTATCCTGAGCTTATTGACAAAATAAGAGAAACCAGGGATATAGATAAAGAGTTGGAAGAAAAACTTGTGCAGATTATAGAAGAATGCAAGAAATCATAGAAGGGGGTATAGAATATGGCTTCTATGAAGGAAATAAAAAGAAGGCGTGGCAGTATTCAAAGTACAAGGCAGATAACCAAGGCTATGCAATTGGTATCTACCGTCAAGCTGCAAAAGACCCGTACAAGGGCTGAAGAGGCAAAGCCGTACTTTAGTCTTATGTATGATACTATGTTTTCTATATTGTCAAAAAGTAATAATATGAATCACAGATTCGTAAAGACTTCCAATGAGGGAGAAGGAAAGAAGGCAATTATAGTTATAAGTTCCAACAGAGGACTTGCAGGAGGATATAATAACAATATCGCAAAGCTTGTGGAAACTTCTTTTTCAAAAGAAGAGGCTTTGATTTATGCAATAGGCAAAAAGGCAAAGGATACCTTGGAAAGAAGAGGCTACGAAGTACTTGGAGAATATAACGAAGTTATATTGGACCCTATGTATCAGGATGCTGTAGATATCACAAAGAAACTCTTATCGGACTATGAAGAGGGAAAGATTTCCGAAATATATGTGGTATACACACATTTTAAGAATACGGTAGTACATATACCTACACTTAAAAAGCTTCTTCCTATAAGCCTTGATGAGGTAGAAAAAGAAGAGGGTAAAGAAAAGTCCACACTTTTGATGAATTATGCTCCGAATGAAGAGGAAGTCTTGGAAGCAATAGTTCCAAAGTATATTTCAGCCATTATCTACGGTTCGCTGCAGCAAGCCATAGCTTCGGAAAATGGTGCAAGAATGAATGCAATGGAAAATGCTACCAATAATGCGGATGAGCTTATAGATAAGTTACTTCTTAGGTATAATCGTGCAAGACAGGGTGCTATTACTCAGGAACTTACAGAGATAGTGGCAGGTGCCAATGCGATATAACAATAAAAATTAGTTTAAGGAGAGTTTATGGCAGAGTTAAATGTAGGGAGAATAAGTCAGATTATAGGTGCCGTTCTCGATATAAAATTCAAAAAAGACCATCTGCCTCATATAAATGAAGCTATACTTATAAAGACAGAGGATAATAAAACACTTACTGTAGAAGTGGCACAGCATCTTGGAGATGATGTGGTAAGATGTATAGCTATGGATACTACAGACGGACTTAGGAGAGGAATGGATGCTTTAGCTACCGGAAGTCCTATATCCGTTCCGGTAGGAGAGCATACCTTAGGTCGTATGTTCAATGTTCTCGGAGAGGCTATAGACGGCAAGGAGAACCCTAAAGTTGAAATGAAGCTTCCTATACACAGAAAAGCCCCGAGCTTTGAAGAGCAGTCAACAAGTACGGAGATCCTTGAGACAGGTATTAAGGTAGTAGACCTCCTTTGCCCTTACCAAAAGGGGGGTAAGATAGGTCTGTTCGGGGGTGCCGGAGTAGGTAAAACCGTACTTATCCAGGAACTTATAAGAAATATAGCTACAGAACATGGCGGATATTCGGTTTTCACAGGAGTAGGAGAGCGTACCAGAGAGGGTAACGACTTGTATCACGAGATGATAGAGTCAGGAGTTATAGACAAGACTACACTGGTGTTCGGTCAGATGAACGAGCCGCCGGGTGCTCGTATGAGGGTAGGACTCAGCGGTCTTACCATGGCGGAGTACTTCCGTGATGAGGCAGGTAAAGATGTACTTTTGTTCATAGATAATATATTCAGATTTACACAGGCAGGTTCGGAAGTTTCCGCTTTGCTTGGGCGTATGCCTTCAGCGGTAGGTTATCAGCCGACTCTGCAGACAGAGATGGGTGCTTTGCAGGAGAGAATAACTTCAACCAAGCAAGGTTCCATAACCTCGGTTCAGGCTGTATATGTTCCAGCAGACGACCTTACAGACCCTGCACCGGCTAATACTTTCGCCCACCTTGATGCAACCACGGTTCTTGACAGAGCCATAGTTGAGCAGGGTATATATCCGGCAGTTGACCCCTTGGCATCTACCTCTCGTATACTTTCTCCGCTGGTAGTCGGAGAAGAGCATTATCAGGTAGCCAGAGGAGTGCAGAGGGTTTTGCAAAAGTATAAAGAATTACAGGATATAATCGCCATGCTCGGTATGGATGAGTTGTCGGAAGATGATAAACTTACAGTATCAAGAGCGCGTAAGATTCAAAGATTCTTATCACAGCCTTTCTTCGTAGCAACACAGTTTACGGGTCTTTCAGGTAAGTATGTACCTGTATCGGAGACCGTAAGAGGTTTCAAGGAGATACTGGAAGGTAAGTATGATGATATACATGAGCAGTTTTTCCTTAATGTAGGAGGAATTGAAGAGGTAGTGGAAAAGGCTCAGAAAGCGGCTGCCAACTAATAGGAGTTGTTTGATGTGAGAGTATCTGTCAAACAGTAAGGAGACTTGATAAATGGAAAGTTTTAAGCTTAAGGTTCTTACTCCGGTCTGCTGCTTTTATGAGGATATGGTTACCATGGCGGAGTTTACAACAACTTCAGGAAATGTAGGTATCTACAAAGGGCATATTCCTATGACCTTTGTTATAGCTCCGGGAGTTCTGAATATACATAAAGAAAGTGAAGTGAAAAAAGCTGCACTTTTATCAGGATTTGCAGAAGTACTGGGAGATCAAATAACTATATTGGCTGAAGCCTGCGAATGGCCAGAGGACATAGATGAAAATCGTGCCAAAGAAGCGGTGGAGAGAGCAAAAAGAAGGCTTGAGTCCAAGGATGAGGATATAGATTTGGTAAGAGCCGAACTTGCATTAAAGAAGGCACTTGTAAGACTGGGAGTTAAGGACGGAACATATTAAAATAAAGATAGGCTATCTTAAAAAGCTGTAGTAAAATAGATTTTATAGTTGTTTCTTATTTGATATTAAGTGGACAATATTCTATAAAAATCAATATTTTACTACAGCTTTTTTGTGATACTTATTGTATTGTAGTAAGTGATTTTATAAGATATACTTACTTAGTTAAGCACTGCAATGATATTTAAGTTGATAGATGTTTTTATAAATGTTTTAAAATCTAAAAATACTCATACTGTTAGTTTAAATTTCAAACTTTCTAGCCGTTAAAATGTGATGAACATTTGTTAGTATGCTGATAATATTTTTGTGTATGAAAAGCTTGAATTTAAATATCAACAGATTGCTGTGCCGGAATGTATGGTAAATAGAAGAGGACATTGGGTTTGGGAGAAAAATTAACTAAAAAAGATATAGAAAAGATAGAAGAAGAGATAAAGCACAGAAAGCTTGTGCTTAGAAAAGATTTGATAGCTGCGGTTAAGGAGGCGAGATCTCATGGAGACTTATCCGAAAACTTTGAATACTATGCAGCAAAAAGAGAAAAGAACATCAATGAAAGCCGTATCAGGTACTTGGATAAGATGCTCAGGTTTTCAGAAGTTGTGGAAGATGAGAGCGGTATGGACGAGGCAGGTCTTAACAAACTTGTGGAATTATATTTTGAAAATGATGAAGAAGAGATGACCGTAAAACTGGTAACTCCAATAAGAGGGGCTTCGCTGGAGGGTCGTATAAGTATAGAATCTCCTCTGGGGAAAGCGCTGATAGGCAAAAAAGCGGGAGATAGAGTAAAGGTCGTTATATCGGACAATGTTTCATACTATGTGCAGATAAAATCAGTTGTCTTGGATAATGAAGATGATGAAATAAGAAAATTTTAGGAGAAAAGATATGAGATTGGTTATACAAAGAGTAAGTAAGGCAAGTGTGAGTATAGATAAAAAAGTAGTAGGCAGCATAGATAAGGGGCTTATGGTTTTAGTCGGAGTGGCAGGCAGTGATGATGAGGCTATAGTTGATAAATATCTTAATAAACTTATAAAACTTAGAATTTTTGAGGATGAAGCCGGTAAAACCAATAAATCTATAAGGGATGTAGGAGGAAGCCTTTTACTGGTATCACAGTTCACCCTGCTTGCAAGCTGTAAAGACGGCAACAGACCGAGCTTTATAGGGGCAGGAGACCCTAAAGAAGCAAAAATGCTTTATGAATACATGGTAAGCCGTGCCAAAGAGCAGGGCATAGAGACGGCACAGGGAGAGTTCGGAGCTGATATGCAGGTAGAACTTATCAATGACGGACCTTTTACGATAGTACTTGATGAGAACAATATATAAAAATCGCCGCAAATGAATTAAAAATAATACTTTGCTTTAAGTCACTTACTGCATAGACTTTAAAAGTAAATACCTGTAAAGACATCTGTTCAGCAGGTCTGTGAAAATAAGACTTCGCTTGGTACATAATCGGCAGTTTACAGATAAGTAAAGTGTAATAGATTAACAATACAATTCATCACTAATTAAAAGCGGCAATAAAATGAAAAAACACAGTGTTTTAATGAGTTATAAATTGCAGATATTAGTTGTTATAGAAGTTTAGATGATAGAAAAAATAGGAGAAAAGATTTGAAGAAGTTAATAACCTTTGATTTGGATATGACACTGTTAAACCATGCGGACTATACCATACCGGAGTCTGCACTTGAGGCAGTGAAAAAACTTAGAGAAAACGGACATATAGTTGCAATAGCAACCGGAAGAAACCTTGACAATCATGACGGCCCCGGCTTTATAAATAAAATAAATCCACACGCAACCATAGAGCTTAACGGAACCAAGATCACGATAGACGGAGACACTGTATATAGGCACTTATTTAATAATAAAGTTTTGCGTGACTTGGTAAAGTTTTGCTTGGATAAGGGATATACCATAGGGCTTGCAGAAAGTGATACGGACTATTATTTTAATCAGGAAAAGCTTGTAGAATGGGATAAAAAGCAGTGGGGCATGTCTCAAAGAAAATTCGGCGATCCCAACAGGATCTTTGAAATGGAAGTGGGTACCTTGGCTTACATAGGAAGTCATGTAGGGGCTAAGGATATAGAGTCGAATTTTGAAAGTATACGCTGTCCGCTTTTTGCAGGAGGACTCGGTGCGGATGTTATAGAGGGAGATGTAAGCAAGGAGTCGGGACTGTTAAGACTTAGTAAGCATTATAATATAGATATCAAGGATACGATATCTTTCGGAGATGCCATGAATGATATGGAAATACTAAAAAGAGCCGGTATAGGAGTTGCTATGGGTAATGCACATGATAAGCTTAAGGAAGTGGCGGATATGGTAACTGATGATATAGACAAAGACGGCGTATACAACGCCTGCGTTAAGCTTGGTCTTATATAGGTTGTAAAAAGTATGCTTAAAAAATTATCAAAACTATATTGGTACTTTAAAGAAAGGGCAGTAATAAATATTATTGCCCTTATAATATTGCTTATAGTTAATTTCATAACCATAGCAGGACCTTTAGTACTTGGAGCGGCGGTTGACAGCATATCCACAGGAGAAATCACAACAAAACTGCTTACAACCTATGTGCTTAAGCTTAGTGCGTTGGCAGTGAGTGAATATATACTTTCCTGTATATGGTCATATATATTATTTAATAATGCAAGAATACTTGAATACAGACTGTCAACTTATATAATGAATAAGATACTGAAGATGCCGAGGACATTTTTTGAAAAGTTCGGCTCCGGAGACTTGATGAACCGAGCAAGCAGCGATATAGAGGCGGTCGGTACTTTTAGCGGTTTCGGTCTTTTAGCACTTTTTGACGCACTGTTTTATTTGCCGCTTATACTTATAGTAATGGGCATAAGAGTGTCTTGGATCTTGACACTTTACTGTACCATACCGCTTACAATAGTTGCTTTTATGACTAACTATGCCGGGAAATATATCTATGCATTTTTTGTAAGGCAGCAGGAAGCCGGAAGCAACATGAGTTCCAAAGTACTTGAGTATATTAACGGAGTAAGGCTGGTAAGGGCTTATGTACTTGAAGAAAGCAGCCTTAAAGATTTTGAAGAAAGTACAAAGGATGTATATGAAAAGACCCTAAAAGCCGAGATGGTTACGGCTTCTTTTTGGCCCGTATCCAATGTGTTTATAGCAATCAGCTATGCCATATCTTTGATCTGCGGCGCAGGTCTCATAAGTTCAAAAGCCATAACACTTGGAGATATGGTAACATTTAATATTTACTTATCCTATCTTATCTGGCCTATGTATGCTATAGGAGAGTTTATAAATGTAGCACATAGAGGAGCGGCTTCTACTGAAAGAATTTATGAAGTTCTTGAGGAAGAAGAAGATGAAAAAATCCATAAAGGAAGACTTATAAAAGATGAATTAGACACTGTAAAATTTGCAGACTACAGCTTTAAGTATCCTCAGTCTAAGGAAGTGAACTTAAAAAACATCAATTTGCAGATAAGCAGGGGAAGGACTTTAGGGATTGCAGGAAGAACCGGCTCGGGAAAGACAACGCTTATAAGACAACTTTTGCAGGAGTATCCGATAGGAAGCGGGGAGCTTTCAGTAAACCAAGTTAATATAGAAAATCTGTTAAAGCCTGAATTTATGAAAAAAATAGCCTATGTATCTCAAGATAACATTTTATTTTCGGGAAGTATTAAAGACAATATATTGTTCGGAAATGAGTCCGCCACAGATAAGGAATTAAAAACGGCAATAAACCTTGCAGGACTTGAAAGCGATATAGAAGGCTTTAGCGATAAGGAAGATACTGTAATAGGAGAAAGAGGAGTAAGTCTTTCGGGAGGTCAAAGACAAAGAGTTGCCATAGCAAGAGCACTTATAAAAGATGCCGAACTTTTGATTTTGGATGACTGTCTGTCTGCGGTTGATGCAAAGACTGAAAGCAGGATCATAAAAAATATTTATGAACACAGACAGGGTAAAACCAATATTATAACAAGCCATAGACTATCGGTACTTGTTAATGCGGATAATATTATAGTACTCGATAAGGGAGTTATAACAGAGGAAGGAACACACCTGCAGCTTATAAACAAAGATACATGGTATGCAAAGCAGTACAGAATACAGGAATTGGAAGAGGAAGATGATGAGTAACAAAAAAGAAGGTAAGGAAAAAGCGATAAAGCTTGATGTAAAAAGACTGGCAGCTTATGCTCTGTACTTTAAGAAAAATCTTTGCCTCGGACTTATATTTTTGCTTATTGCCATGCTTGCACAGCTTTTAGCGCCTATAGTCATAAGAAATATAATGGATCATGAGCTGGTTAAAGCGCCTATAGTTATAAGCTTGGTTATTAAACTTTCCGGAATTTATATACTGCTTACAGCATTGGAGTCCGCTTTTCAGTATCTTAGCGGAGTTGAACTTAGAATTACCGCTATGAAGATAGTATCAAAGATGAGAATAGATCTTTATAAAAAAATACAAAGTCTGGAGCTTAGTTTTTTTGATAACAGTGCCGGAGGGCAGATAGTATCCAAAATCATGAACGATACCGAGGCGGTGCAAAATCTGTATGTCAAGGTTATGGGGCAGATCATGATCAGTATATGCTATATCATAGGAGTGCACATAGCATTATTTATTATAAGTACGGGCTTTGCCTTAAGTATACTTATGATTTTGCCCTTGATCATATTTTTAGTATATTTTTATAACAATAAGGCAAAACAGTATAACAATATCATAAGAAATAAGCTTGGAAGTATGAATGCCTTTATCAATGAAGCCATACAGGGTATGTCCATAGTGCAAGTGTTCGGAAAGCAGGAGAAACTTAAAAAAGACTTTGATGAAATTACCAAAGAAAGTTACAGACAAAAAGAAAAACTGCTAAAACTTAATGCAAGTTCTACTTATACAGGAGTCGGTATAATCAAGAATATAGCCTATGTGATTATGATATATTACTTCGGAAGACTCTTTCTAAGTAGCGGTTCTCAAACTTCTGTAGGTATGCTCTATGTGTATATAGGCTATATAGGTATATATTTTCATCATCTTACACAGATAATGGAACAGATCTCGGAAATGGAAAAATCGGGAGTGGCTGCCACTCATGTATTTGAACTGCTTGATAAAAAATCAATAATTCCCGGAAGTAAAGAAGTTAGCGATATTAAGGGGGCTGTCAGTTTCAAGTCCGTAAGTTTTTACTATAAAGAAGGCGAGTATGTATTAAAAGATATTAATATAGAGGCAAAAAAAGGTGAAACCATAGCCTTGGTCGGACATACCGGATCGGGGAAAAGCTCTATTATGAACCTTTTGCTTAAGTTTTACAGTCCGCAAAAAGGAGAAATCTACATAGATGATATGGCTCTTAAAGAGCTTAATGAGAGGTCGGTAAGAAAGTTTATGGCAATAGTATTGCAAGAGCCTTTTCTTTTTACCGGTAGCATACTAAGCAATATAACACTGGGAAATGAAAATATAACAAGAGAAAAAGCACTTGAGTCACTTGAACTTTTGGGAGCGGGAGATTTTATAAGTTCATTAAAAGAGGGCATAGATACTCCGGTGGTAGAAAGAGGCCAGACACTTTCCGCAGGTCAAAGACAGCTTATATCATTTGCCAGAGCCTTAGCCTATGACCCGAAAATACTTATACTTGATGAGGCGACAAGCTCCGTAGATACCGAAACCGAGCAAGTAATACAAAAGGGTATGCAGGTACTTATGCAGGGCAGAACTACATTTATCATAGCACACAGACTCTCAACCATAAGAAGTGCCGACAGGATATATATGCTTGAAAAGGGGAAGGTAATAGAAAGCGGCACACATGAGGAGCTTATAAATAAGCATAAAAAGTACTATGATATGTACAGGACACAGGGGCTTTTGCTATGATATACTTATGATAAACCAATGTAGCGTATCGTTGATATCCGGACTTATTACTACTTTGTCAATGGACATCTTTGTTAATTTATTTGCAAAGCAGTAATAAGTGCTAATGTACACTAAGGAGAAATAAAAATGGATAGCCGATATATTTTTGAAGTATTGATTGCTTCTCTTTATATAGCACTCGGGATAGTGCCTTTTGCTTACATCAGATACTATCCTTTCTTGGATAAATTGCGTTTTTCCAAACTAAAAACAATTATTATGTTTTCATTGCTTGTACTTCTGAATATTTATATTTTTATAAAAATAGAAAAAAACGGTACTTTTCTTGAAATAGAAAACAGCGGAGTATTCAGGGTATCTTTTTTTATCGTATATTTTATTTTTTCCTGTATTTCTATCAAAGAAAACTTTTTTAAGCACTGTCTGATATATTTGGTATGTTTTATGTTCATTACCACACTGACTGTAACGGTTTATTTTATTGATAGAATATTCCACATTGATATACCGTATTTGACGTATGTGCTTATTATGATAATATTTACTGTACCTTTTGCAACTTTGAATTTTTTGTTTACTAAAAGGGTATTAACGCCCCTTATTAATAAGGCGAATGTTAAAACAAGTATGTCAATTTGCTGTATTCTTTTTATAATACTGGTTATCAACAGCTTTGCTACCTATGATTTATCCTGGAAACAAAACTTTCCGATAAAATATATTATCATAAGGTTGTTCAGTTTTTTGGGTACAATAGAAGTTATTGTGATTTTGAAAAGATTGGTAGAAGAACAGGAGAACAGATTAATCTTGTCAGAGGATTGTAAAAGGCAGGAGGTACTGCTTGCAATTCAAAAAGAACAGTTTTATTCCCTGTCTGAAAAAATTGAAGAAACCAAAAGGGTCAGGCATGACTTGAAACATCATTTTGCAGCCATACAGGTTTTTTTATTACAAAAAGAATATGATAAATTATCAGAATATATACAAAAAGAGATTGAATTTGTACCAAATGAAGAAAAAGTTATATTCTGTGAAAATATTACCGTCAATGCAATCCTATCCTATTATTATAAGAAGGCAAAAAATATCAATAGCCGTATGGAAGTAAAGGCAAGTATTCCCGACAGGTTAAGGCTTGAAGATACGGAACTGTGGGTGATTTTCGGTAATTTGCTCGAAAATGCGATAGAGGGCTGTGAGAGAGTAAGGGATAAAGAAAGAAAAATAAAAGTGACAATTTATTATAAAGATACCACACTTTTTATCCTGGTGGACAATGTGGTGAATGAAGAATTTATTAAAAAATCTCCAAATGGTTTTATTTCATCCAAAAACTCCGATGTGCACGGGGTAGGGATTGAGAGCATACGTTTTCTGGCAAAAAAACTTGACGGAGGGGCTGATTTTGAAGTGAAAAACGGCTGGTTTTTAGCTTCGGTATACATCAGGACGCAATGTATATGATAAACTTTTAATATTAAATGAGATAAGTACATTGAATTTTCAATTTTTCAACAGCGGTCTTCATGCTGCTTAGTTGCTCTCAAACGGGATAAGTATACTGAATTTTTAATCTTCATCACAGCTTAAAGCTGTGGAAGTTTAAATCAGTATATTAAATGCATCGTTTTTTTAAATAAGTATAACAAATAATCTGCCTGATTGCATACATCAAAACCTTTAGCATAGCCGCACTGCGTCTATGTTTTTTGATGTATACATTCAGAAAATATTCGGTATTTTTGCTGTACTTATTTTGCAAACGATGCATTAAGTATTGTTTAATTAAGTAGTGTAATTTCGTTATTTTCCACATTGAACATGGCTATTTGTGAATTATAAGTCTGATTACGCATATCCTTCATTTCAAACATGAAAAAGTATATGCCGTCTCCAAGTTCCGTTTCTTCAAATTTCGTATCATCATTAACAATGATTTTGTCAACGGAAAGTGTTTGTATATCATCGGAATTTTCAAGATTCGGCATAACATAGTGAATGGGTTCGATTACATCACCGCTTTGTAATTGTCTTAAAAATTTATCAGCCTTACCGTTTTGGTCGATTTCCTTTTTTGCACCAAGGATTTTATATTCCCCTGAAGCATAGTTATAGCTTACGGATAAGACGTATTCTTCAGAGTTAAGTAAAACCGGTACGGCATAGGTTTGATAATTCGCATTTTCATCAGAAAGTTCCATATATACAAGGCAGCCGTCTATACTGCCCCAGACGCCACGAAAGTTATCTTTGAAGATACCGTTTTCCCAATCACTGTCTAAGTCATTGTCTTCACCAAGAAAGATTGCCATATTATTCTCATCATCAAAATAGGCAAGCTGAAAGTAAATACCTGAAAGATTGTCAGCTCTTTCTTTGCCTAAGTTTAGAGTGGCAAAACCGTCTTCACCAAGCTCTATCTCAAAATCCTCAAGCTCCCCCGAATCTACAGCAGTAACCGGTGATAATTCACTTATGGCATCTTCTTCAAGATATTCCTTGGGAGCAGCCTGTAAAGCATAGTTATACATCTCTTCTGAAGGTTCTCCGCTAAGCATATAATCAAAATAATAACCGAAGGCAGGGCTGGTATTAAGTTCAGAAAAATCCATAAAGTCCTCATAACTGCCGTCATATGAATAATAGCAGGAAAGACCGCAGGAGTCACTGCGCAGCGGACCGTTAACTTTATATATGACTGCACTGTCCAAAGCGCTAAGTACTCTTTTGCCGGATGCCGGCAGCAGGTCTTCTTTTATATTATTGTTAATAAAATCACCTATGTCGACCATATTTGTATAGCCCTCGGAGTCGTTATTGCCGCCGTAATTTTCAGATGAATAAGCACAGCGTGCAACTTCGTTGAAATAAGAACTGTCATCACTGATTCCTGCCATAATCAAAGCTTCCGCACCGGCTGAGTCATATGCTTTGACCAATTCGTGAATTTTAGAAAGCTCTATGACAGAAAGTGTGGCGGCATCTTCCTGTAAAATATCGCAGCAGCCTTCATAATAACTGTCACAGATGATTTTGCCGAGTCCGGCACCGTTTATAGAAGTATTCTCTGTAAGTTTTTCCATAAAAGCATCATAGTTCCAACCACAACCCGGTTCCAGCTCTTCAGAGGCAACAAGATAATCAGCAAACTCATCACAGGCATCAGCGATATCAATTGTTGCCATTAAACAGGCATCAAAGCCGATAAGATCATATTTGCTGCCGGTATCCGTTTCTGAAAGAGCCTGTATCAGCTCAGGAATTTTTATAGAATCAAAATCATAAATCTCATCAAAAGAGGCACCTGCTACGCTTCCTCCACCATGATTCCAAAAAATTATTGCCCTGTGGTCGGCAGTAAAGTTCTTATTGCAATAACTTAAAAAATCAGCCAGTACCTCAGGATCACCCATATTGGCAGAGGGCAGTTCTTCCAGTATCTGCATACCGTCGGAATTATATACTCCACGAGTCAATACATCAGGATCAAAGTCGTTATACCAAGTGCTTGCACCGCCCGCCTCAAATACAACACTGACATTTTCAGGCAAAGTTACATTGCCGAGTTCTTCAAGGTCAAGACTTGCACAACCGTATTCGCTTTCCAAATCACTTCCGCAAAGATACCAATAAAATACCCATGATTCTCCTTCTGAAGCGGATGAAGTAATAGTAGATTTTTTATCAATACTGTTTTCATCCGTTTCATCATCACAAGCAGAAAGAGAAAAGCTCAAACATAGTATTAAAAATAATAAAAAATAAATTTTCCTGCTCATTTTGCTAAGCCCCTTTCTTTATAATTTCATTATGTCATATCTGCGACAAAAAATACCCGATGAAAACACCGGGCATTTTTTAAGAAGAAAAGTTGAATAGACTTAAAATTTTTACTCTCCAATAGCCATCATGGCATCAATTACATTCTCAACCGGAACCGGGAACAAAGCGGCAACAGCTCCGTTCTCTGTTGTAAGCTGTACACCTGTATCACCCTCGGAGTCGGTAATTTGCTCAACTTTTAAAGTTGCACTTTTTCCCGTGCTTTGGTCGGTAATGGTAAGTTCATCTGAACCGTCCTCAGAAACTATATCACCTACAAAAGAAACCTGCTCTGAGCCGTCAGCCGGAACTAAAAGAAACAATCCTGAACTTACTGTATCATCTACTGCCCAGAATATTTTATCCCCTTCCTCATCAGCACCTGCATAGCCTATGCTGAGTATACTTTTTAATTGCTCTGCTAAAGCCGCCTTAGCATCATCTTCATCACCTTTAGCCTCTTCTGTATCAGCCACTTCTTCAACATCCGCTTCGTCGTCCGCTTTAGCTTGCGCTTGTTTTGTCTCTTCCTTCATGGCGGTTGTTTCTTCAGCCTTCTTACCTCCGCAGGCACAAACTCCTGCACTTACCATTGCTATTGTTGCTAATAATGCTAATGCTTTAATTTTTCTCATTTTTTCTCTCTCCCTTTTTTAAAATATAATTTATAATTTTGTTACGGTTCAGGTAGCTCATTCATCTTCGTCAAAACAAGCTAAAAATGTTTAATCTTATTTATAAGTAAGATTTAACCCAATACTACAAATTCATTGCTTCCAGTTCTGTTGCGGTAGCTTCAACTAATTGCTCACATTTTTTGACATTTTTGCCTACAGCACCGAATAATCCGAATAATCCGCCGGTTAATTCATTTATCGCCATATTGCCTGCCATATTACCAACACCTGCCTGCTCACACTTTTGAACGGAAAATTTGGAAGAACGCTCCTTTAAGCCGGCTTTCATTATCCACACCTGATTTTGACGATCAAGCGGCGGAAAAGTGATTACCATACTCATACCGTGCTTGGTAAGTGAAGGAGTACCGGCACTGAATCTTTGACCCTTAATTACATCATAGAATTCTTCCAAGGTATATTCATTTTTGCATTTAACATTTTTAACTTTAACTCCCAGCATTTTGCACCCCCCTTTCTTTACAGCATTTGCTTTCGAGCAGATTGTAAGACTGTAGTAATAAATTTGCAATAGATTTGTGCCGGATTGTCCTTTTTTGTGCTGAACTGTGTTTTTATATATAGTAAAAAATGCTATAATAAGTTAGAAATTTTAAGAAAATATTGACTAAAAAGGAAGAAATGTTATGAAAATAGCAGTGGTGGATGATAATGAAACAGATGTGGAACTTTTTCTGAAACTTATCGAAGAATACGCCCAAAGGCATAATAAGACTATATATACCGTTGTTTTTTCAAAAGGAGAAGAACTTTTGAAAAAATTTAAAAAGGAAAAGTTTTCCGCTATTTTTTTGGATATATATATGGAGGGTATAAGCGGAGTGGAAGCCGCAAGAAAAATCAGAAAAAAGGATACAGATGTGCGTTTGATCTTCACGACAACAAGCGAGGAGTATTTTGCCGAAGGTTTTGAGGTGGAAGCCACACATTATTTACTAAAACCGCTTAATACTAAAAAGATAGAGGAGGTAATGCAACGCCTGCACGTTTTTTTTGATGAAGAAGAAACTATGCTTACCCTGCAAAGCGGAAGCAGGCAGGTGAAGATTCCTAAAAATAAGATTTTGTATATTGAGACAATACGCAACGGTATCATGATCTGTTGCAAGGATAATCAGATACCGGTACGCTGTTCCATCTCTGTAGCAACGGAAATGTTGCAATTCAGTAATTTTTTACGTTGTCATCGTTATTCGATCGTCTGTCTGGATGCAGTTGAGAAAGTAGAAAATGACAGTTTTATAATGACAGACGGAAGGCGGATTTTGCTTAGAAGAGAGGGACGCAAGGAACTTAAAGAAACTTATTATCGTTATTTTATGAATAAAATGAGGGAGAATGTCTGATAAATCACCTTTCTGATAAATTTGTTCATCCTGTCTGCTAAAATGTGTAAAACAGTATTCTATCATAAACGAAACATTTGGATATCCAGGTATATCCGGGTTACCTGAACTGTAACTATCTATGGTTTATTATGCAAAAAAACAATAAAATCCGATACTTGACAAATGTTGCCTGTATGCTATACTAAGATGGTATGCCTACAGGCATATTTAAGCTGCTTACACAGCAACCTAAGAATTTATACAATCTAAAAGGAGGTAAAAAAGAATGCCAACATTTAACCAATTAGTTAGAAAAGGCAGAGAGGTTTCAGTGAAGAAATCTACAGCACCGGCTCTTCAAAAGGGATTCAACTCTCTTCATAAGAAGGCTACAGATACATCCGCTCCTCAAAAAAGAGGCGTGTGTACAGCTGTTAAGACCGCTACACCTAAGAAGCCTAACTCAGCACTTCGTAAGATTGCCAGAGTTCGTCTGTCTAACGGTATGGAAGTAACAAGCTATATCCCGGGTGAGGGACATAACTTACAGGAGCATAGCGTGGTACTTATCCGTGGAGGAAGAGTAAAGGACTTACCGGGTACAAGATATCATATAGTTCGTGGTACACTTGATACTGCGGGTGTTGCAAACAGAAAGCAGGCTCGTTCCAAGTACGGAGCAAAGAGACCTAAAGATAAGAAATAATTAGACCCCAAGGTAGTGCTGGATTGTATATAATCTGTGGGTTGCAGATGAAATATATAAGTAGCACGACGCATATGAGAAACATATGAGTACCGAAGATCTAATGCCATATTAATGTTTTTTAACATTAAGACTTAATTAAGGAGGGAAGAAACGTGCCACGTAAGGGACATATACAGAAAAGAGATGTGCTTGCAGATCCTTTATACAACAACAAGATAGTTACCAAGCTTGTAAACAACATTATGTTGGACGGTAAAAAGGGTGTAGCGCAAAAGATCGTATACGGAGCATTCGAAAGAATAGCTGAAAAGACCGGCAAAGACGCTGTAGAAGTGTTTGAAGAAGCTATGAACAACATTATGCCGGTGCTTGAAGTAAAAGCAAAGAGAATAGGTGGAGCAACATATCAGGTACCTATAGAAGTAAAACCTGAGAGAAGACAGGCACTTGCTCTTAGATGGCTTACTCTTTTTTCTCGTAAGAGAGGAGAGAAGACACAAGAGGAAAGACTTGCCAACGAATTAATGGATGCAGCCAACAACACAGGTGCAGCTGTTAAGAGAAAAGAAGAAATGCATAGAATGGCAGAGGCTAATAAGGCATTTGCACATTATAGATTCTAAGAGAGGGGCAATACATTGGCTGGAAGAGAATATCCTCTTGAGAGGACCAGAAATATAGGAATCATGGCTCATATAGATGCCGGTAAGACCACACTTACAGAGCGTATCCTATATTATACCGGAGTTAATTATAAAATAGGTGATACACATGAAGGAACTGCAACCATGGACTGGATGGAGCAGGAGCAGGAAAGAGGTATCACAATAACTTCAGCCGCGACTACTTGCCACTGGACTTTACAAGAGTTCACTAAGCTTAAGCCGGGCGCGCTGGAGAATCGTATCAATATCATAGACACACCTGGACACGTTGACTTTACAGTTGAGGTTGAAAGATCACTTCGTGTACTTGACGGTGCGGTAGGTGTATTCTGTGCAAAGGGTGGTGTAGAGCCACAGTCTGAAAACGTTTGGAGACAGGCAGACACATATAATGTACCTCGTATGGCATTTATAAACAAGATGGACATACTTGGTGCCAACTTCTACGGAGCAGTTGATCAAATCCGTACCCGTCTCGGTAAGAACACCATTATAATGACTATTCCTATAGGTAAGGAAGACGAGTTTAAAGGTGTAATAGACCTTATGGAAATGAAGGCATATATTTACCATGACGACAAGGGTGAGAACATTACAGTAGAAGATATACCGGCAGATTATAAAGATGATGCTGAACTTTATCGTTCAGAAATGGTAGAAAAGATTTGTGAGCTTGATGATGAGCTTATGATGGAATACCTTGAGGGTAATGAGCCTTCAGTAGAGGAACTTAAAAAAGTACTCAGAAAGGCAACTTGCGATTGCAAGGCAATACCGGTACTTTGCGGTTCTGCATACCGTAACAGAGGTGTACAAAAATTACTTGATGCTATTATCGAGTATATGCCTTCACCTGTAGATATACCTGCTATAAAGGGTGTGGATCTTGACGGCAATGAAATAGAAAGACATTCTTCCGATGAAGAGCCTTTCTCAGCTTTGGCATTTAAGATAATGACAGACCCGTTCGTAGGAAAGCTTGCATTCTTTAGAGTATATTCAGGAACCGTTAATTCAGGTTCATATGTACTTAATGCAACTAAGGGTAAGAAAGAGCGTGTTGGTCGTATTTTACAGATGCATGCAAACAAGAGACAGGAAATTGAAAAAGTTTATTCAGGAGATATTGCGGCAGCAGTAGGATTTAAGACCACTACTACCGGAGATACACTTTGTGATGAGCAGCATCCTGTAATACTTGAGTCTATGGAATTCCCTGAGCCTGTTATAGACATAGCTATAGAGCCTAAGACTAAGGCAGGACAGACCAAGATGATAGATGCACTGCAAAAACTTGCAGAAGAAGATCCTACTTTCAGGGCAAAGACCAATCCGGAAACAGGACAGACCATCATCTCAGGTATGGGTGAGCTTCACCTTGAGATTATCGTAGACAGACTTTTAAGAGAGTTTAATGTTGAGGCAAATGTAGGTGCACCTCAGGTTGCATATAAAGAGACATTTACCAAGACAGTTGAAGTTGACAGTAAGTACGCTAAGCAGTCAGGTGGTCGTGGACAGTACGGACACTGTAAGGTTAGATTCGAGCCTATGGATGCCAATGCAGAGCAAGTATTTAAGTTCGAGTCAAGCGTTGTCGGCGGTGCTATTCCTAAGGAATACATACCGGCAGTCGGAGAGGGTATCGAAGAAGCTGCTAAGGCAGGTATATTGGGAGGATTCCCTGTACTCGGTATCTATGCCAATGTATTTGACGGTTCATACCACGAAGTAGACTCATCAGAAATGGCTTTCCATATCGCAGGTTCACTTGCATTCAAGGATGCTATGGCTAAGGCGGGAGCTGTACTGTTAGAGCCTATCATGAAGGTTGAAGTAACTATGCCGGAAGAGTACATGGGAGATGTTATCGGAGATATCAACTCAAGGCGTGGACGCATTGAAGGTATGGAAGACATCGGTGGCGGTAAGCAGATCAATGCATTCGTTCCGCTTTCAGAGATGTTCGGATATGCTACAGACCTTCGTTCAAAGACACAGGGTCGTGGAAACTACTCAATGTTCTTTGAGAAATATGAGCAGGTTCCAAAGTCTGTTCAAGAAAAGATAGTAGCTGAAAGAAAGGGTAAATAATACCTTTTATAATCAGAAAAATAGCTATGATTTAAACTTTAATAGATTATTGCTAATAAGATATATTTATTATATAATGAATTTTAACTATAAAATTTAGATGTGCAAGGCACATATTTAAGGAGGATTTTTGAAATGGCAAAAGCAAAATTTGATAGAAACAAGCCTCATGCTAACATTGGTACTATAGGACACGTTGACCATGGTAAGACAACACTTACAGCTGCTATTACCAAGGTTTTAGCTACAAAGTTACCATCAGATACCAATAAGGTTGTAGATTTCGATAAGATCGACAAGGCTCCGGAAGAGAAGGAGAGAGGTATTACAATTTCAACATCTCACGTTGAGTATGAGACTGCTAACAGACACTATGCACATGTTGACTGTCCGGGACACGCTGACTATGTAAAGAACATGATCACAGGTGCTGCACAGATGGACGGAGCTATCCTGGTTGTTGCTGCAACTGACGGAGTTATGGCACAGACAAGAGAGCATATCCTTCTTTCTCGTCAGGTAGGCGTTCCTTATATCGTAGTATTTATGAACAAGTGCGATATGGTTGATGATGCAGAGCTTTTAGAGCTTGTAGAAATGGAAATCAGAGAGCTTCTTTCAGAGTATGAGTTCCCGGGTGATGACATCCCTGTTATCCAAGGTTCAGCTCTTCAGGCACTTAACGATCCTAACGGACCATGGGCAGACAAGATCATGGAACTTATGGATGCGGTTGACTCATACATTCCAAATCCTGACAGAGATGTTGATAAGCCATTCCTTATGCCTGTAGAGGATGTATTTACAATTACAGGTCGTGGTACAGTTGCTACAGGACGTGTTGAGAGAGGTACATTGGTAATCAACTCAGAAGTTGAGATCTTAGGTATTCATGAGGATGTTAAGAAGACAGTTGTTACAGGTATAGAGATGTTCAGAAAGCTTCTTGATCAGGCTCAGGCAGGTGATAACATCGGAGCACTTCTTCGTGGTATTCAGAGAACAGAGATAGAGCGTGGACAGGTTCTTGCTAAGCCGGGTACAGTTACCTGCCATAAGAAGTTCACAGCACAGGTTTATGTATTAACTAAGGAAGAAGGTGGTCGTCATACACCATTCTTCAACAACTATCGTCCACAGTTCTACTTCAGAACAACAGACATCACAGGTGTTTGTGAGTTACCGGCAGGAACAGAAATGTGTATGCCCGGTGATAATGTTGAAATGACTATAGAGCTTATTCATCCGGTTGCTTGTGAGCAAGGTCTTCGTTTCGCTATCCGTGAGGGTGGTAGAACAGTAGGTTCAGGAAGAGTTGCTAAGATCATAGAGTAATCTTTTCATTTATATAATTAGAGTTTGCAGATAAAAGGGTTTAGCTTTACCCTTTACATATAAAAGCTGATAGTAATTCAAAATAAAAGGAGGTATAAGTGCGATGATGCATATAAGCTTTTTATCTAAAGCAGTAGTAGTGGAATATAGCTTATATAACACTATTACAGATAAAAATTGGCTTAGTGCATCAAAGCAGAAGCCTCCTTTAGTATTGTCCGATATTAATTAATAAGATACCTGTTAAGGTGTTTTTGGCATGGGATTTACAAAGCAAGCAGTGTTCTTCATACTGTTTCAGTAATATTTAAACTGATTATTATTTTGTATAAATTACAAAGCAAAAAAATACTTATGGTATTAGTTTAAGTATAAACAGGCGAGCATATTAAAGCAAATGCGTGTTCAATTAATTAGTTTTTAAGAAAGTATCATATTAGATACTTTCTTAATATAGGACGATGCTAAAAGTTCAAGAGAATTTAATAAGTCGGTTTAGCTTGTTATATTTAAAACTAAAAGGCTTTCTTAAGAATTTTAATGCTAAAGTTCTTAGGAAAGCTTTTTATATTGCATTTTAACTAATATAGTAAAACATTCTGTAATTGATAGTAGTTATCATAATAATCTTTCCTATAGAACTTAAAAAAATAAAATTACAGCTTTGCCGGGCATTCATCGTTGTCAGAAAACTAAAATGTTTAATTTTTATTATAAATTAGTCTAAGATGAATTTCGGCAGTAGTATATAGTATCATTGACATTTAATTAATAGCAGCAATAGTAGAGTAAGTCCTAACTTTCTTTATTATGTATATGTTACAATCTATTGACAAAGTAATAATAATGCTGGATATCAATGATATATTCAGGTAGGTCATTCATCTTTATCCAAAAAACTAAAAATATTTAATTTGTATTTATAAATCAGATGAAGATTAATTAAGGAAGGAACCTGATTGATATGCATATATAATATACGGCTGAAAACTTGCTTTCATTTGACATATTATATATGTATATTTAAGCCGGCAAAACTGTATAAAATAAAAAAATAAATAGGAGAAGATTAGGGGATGTTTAAACTAAGAACAAGAGAATTGTGGAATTACTTTACCACCTATGAGAAGTGGTGGTTTTTCACTATTTTATTTTTGGCTGTATTATTTTCTATTTTATTCCCGGAAGAAGACATCAATGGTGTTAAGGGTGGAATAATTGCAACCTTATATTTACTAAATATTTTTCTTAATATTTTATGTGAGCTTCTTATATCAAAACAGTCAAAATGGAATTTTATAGTATCACTTGGAGTTGAGCTTACGGAAATATTGATTCCTTGGGTTTTAATGTTTAGATTTGCAACCTTGAGTGTTACTTTACTTTTTTGGATACCTATAGACATAATAAGCTTTATCAATTGGCATAAGCATCCGGATAAGAAAGAAGAGGATCTTACAAAGGTAAGAAAACTTTCCGGTTGGGCAGAAGTTGGAGTAATTGCAGCCATTATAGTATGGACTGTAGTGGTAGGTACACTTATGTCAAAAATAAATGTTCAAACCGAGCTTTTTGGCGGAAATAGGAATTTGGAAACATGGGTAAACTATCTTGATGCTTTGGTAAGTGCGGTAGGTATGGCAAACGGAATCTTTATACTGTTGCGTTTGCGTGAGCAATGGATCGCTTGGATACTTGACAGTATAATAGAGGCTATTATAAACATACTCTCAGGTCAGTTTATACTTCTTATCTTAAAAGCCGGATATCTGACCAATTCAATCTACGGTTATATAAAGTGGACTAAATATATAAAAGAGCATAAGGGAGAACAGCCTGATAAAAGTATACTGTAATAGACTGAGTCTTTGCTTATTGGTCTTTAGATAAATCATTATTTATGTAAATCACATCACAGACTTAGTGATATTTTGAAGAAAAAAGATAACAATATAGACTTTTAGATATTTTAAAGATAAAATACATACAATAGACTTTTTAGAATAGTATTAAAGTATGCTTATTATAGAAAATCATTGGGGGGATTTTTAGGGATTTCTATAAAAGTGCATGAAGAGGAGAGGAAAGATGGATGTAAAAAAGAAGGCTAAAGTATTTTATCTCAAAAAGCAACTCAGTATTATGCTGATATTAGTACTGTTATTAACAACAGTACTGCCTCTTAACGCTATAAGCTCAGTAGCGGAAAGCGAAAGCATAAGCAGTACGGAAAGTATTACAGCTCAAAATCAACAGGCTACTCCTTCCAATGGTAGCGAAAGTTTTGAAGAAGAGTGGAAGTCGGAGGACTTTACCTATGACGAAATTACGGAAAAGCTTATATCAACTAACAGTTACTATGCAATTACCGGATTTTCTGAAAAAGGTAAGGCAAAAATCCTTCAAAACAAGGCTCTTGTTATACCTGCAACTGTAGAAGTTATGGAAAAGGGCAATAAGGTAGAAAAGCGTATAACCGGAATAGGTAAGGACGCATTTGCTAAAAAAGATATAGAATCCCTTACTATAAATATACCCGAAGGATATAAAGAATACATCATAGCTGACGGAGCCTTTGAGAACAATAAACTGACTGAGATCAACATACCTTTTGGAGTAAAATTCATAGAATCATACGCCTTTAGGGATAATGGGTTGGAAAGTCTTTACCTTCCAGAGACAGTTGTAAAGGTGGGAAATAACAGTTTTACCAATAATAAAATAAGCAGCTTAACAGTGTCGGACAGAGTGGAAAAGTTCCAATTTGACTCGTTCAGCTTTGCAAACAATAAGCTGACAGAAGTACATCTGCCCTATAGTATATTTAAGCTGCTTAAAAATGTATTTATAAATAATACAGGCTACCAAGATGGAAAAGTATTGTTGTATACAAGAAATAAAAAACATCTTGAAACCTCTACCTACATACAGCCGCATAGTGATTATCATGAATTTAGGCTTATGGGCGAGGAAGTGAATCGTGAAAATTTATATAAACTGATAAAGACTGCCGCAGCTCTTGAGTTAAGTGATTATACACAGGAAAGCAGAGATGCTTTGATAGAAAAACTTAATGCTGCACAAGTTGCCTTTGCCGGTGAAGCTGCTACACAGGATGATATAAATGCAGCCGAAGTTAACCTAAAGCAGGCAATAGAGGCACTGGTGCCGGAAGGTGTCAATAAAAGAAAGCTTAATGAAAATATCAAAAGAATAGAAGAAAGAAATCTAAGTGCTCTTTTATATACCGCAGAAAGTTATGCGGCACTGACATCGGCACTTAATGAGGCAAAAAGAGTATTTGCGGATGCATCTGTAAGTCAGGAGGAAGTTAACCTTGCACTTAGTGCGCTTCTAAACAGTGAAAATGCTCTTACAATAAAAGAAGAGGCAAAGTATACATTGCAAGACTTTACCTTTGAGGGAAGTAAGATAACAGGATTTAGTGCAAGCGGAAAGGATAAGTTTGAGTATAATAAGGACTTACTTATACCTGAAACAAATGCAGATGGAGAAGCAATTACTGAAATAGCCGACTCGGCATTTGAGAATACTAAAAGCGATTATATAATAAAGACTGATACAGGTTACTCTCCAAGCGGTCTTGACAGTGTAGTTATACCTGAGACTGTAAAGAGAATAGGAGCCAAGGCATTCAAATATAACAAGATAAAAGAAGTAAAACTGCCTGACGGACTTGAATACATAGGTTCTTTGGCGTTTAACGGAAACCAACTTACAGGTATAGAAATACCCGACTCGGTAACTGATATGGGAGAGGGTGTATTTTCATTAAATAGAATAGCCCATGCGAAGCTTTCAAACGGAATGGAAAAAATCGCACCGGGAATATTTGCAAGAAATATAACTCTTGGGCATATAGATATACCTCAGGGAACTAAGGTGATAGGCAAGTCAGCATTTTCAGGTTGTCCGATAAGAGAAATAAACATACCTGAGGGAGTGGAAAGAATAGAAGAAACGGCATTTTTGTCACACAGAATAGAAACACTTTACCTTCCGCCCTCAGTAAAAATCATAGAAAAACAGGCTTTTGCCTCAAATAAAAAATTCAGATACTTAAAGTACATAAAGTTGTCTGAGGGAATTGAAGAAATAGGCTCCAATGCTTTTAAGAGCGGACTTGTAGAAGAGGTATACATACCCTTAAGCCTTAAAAAGCTTGCAAAAGATGCCTTTAATGATAACTTTAATTCTGAAAAAGATGTAATAAAAACAAAGGTTTATAGCGTAAGCAACGAGCAAATAGAGCTTCTTAAGAATAAGGCAAATAAGCATGAGCTTATATTAAAGACTATAGACCTTACAAAGCTTGAAAATCTGATAGACAGTACGAATAACTTAAAAAATTCATATAAATATCAGAATGCCGCCGAGGAGAAAAAGGTTGACTTTGATAAGGCTTTAGCCGCTGCTTTAAAAGTTAAAGACGAACCTATAAGTCAGAGCAATGTAAATAATCATGTGGACAGTCTCCAAAGATGTATGGATAATTTAGACGGAAGCTTAGCTAAGGAGGATAAGGGTAAAGAAGAAGGAAAACCTGACAATCAAGTTAAGGAGCCGGATAAAAAAGAGGAGGGCAGTAAACAGGATAATAAGCAGGATGCCAAAGCAGATGACAAGCAGGGCGGTAAGGTAGATGATAATAAAACTGTAGATGACAATAAGACCACAGATGTTAATAATATTACAGATAATAATAAGACTGTAGATGATAATAAGATTACAGATAATAATAATCAAAATACTGATAATTCCAATAAGAAAGATGATAATAAGCAGGACAATAATAACACTTTAAATAACAGTCAAAACAATAACCAAAATACTGACCAAAATCAAAGTAATAAAGCTTATCAAAGTTACAGTTACAGTAGTTCAGGTTCCGGCAGCTCAGGTTCTTTCGGAGGCTCAAGTAAAGTCATGAAGAGCGTAAAAAAGAAGGAAAAAGAAGGCAGTTGGCAGCGTGATGCAAAGGGTTGGTGGTACAAGCATAAGAATAGTTCATATTCAAAGTCAAGTTGGGAGCTTATAGACGGTAAATGGTATTATTTTAATGAGGAAGGCTATATGTTTAGCGGATGGCTTATTAAAGATGGAGTATGGTATTATCTTGCAACTTTTGGCGAAACCGAAGGATCTATGCTTAAGGGCTGGCAAAGTATAAATTCAAAATGGTATTACTTTAATGAAAGCGGAGCCATGCTTTTAAACACAAGTGTTTCAGGCTATAGGCTTGGAGCGGATGGAGCTTACATAGAGTAGCTCTGTTACAGATTTTCTTATATGGAAAATCCTTTGGTAATTAGTGTTGTATCTATCTTATATAGGGAATTCTATCATAGGTACTTCTATCATAAGTACTGATATGTTTAATCGGTGCTATAATAGTCGTTACAGTTCAGGTAGGTCATTCATCTTCGTCAAAAAAATAAAAATGTTTAACTTTTATCTATAAATTAGACGAAGATGAGTTGCGGCAGCAGCCTGATAGATATATGTGTAATATACACCTGAAAGCAGGCTTTCATTTGATATATTATACATATCTAAACTACCCGAACTGTAACTGATATTCCCATCGCAAATTTTTTATTCTATAAAATAATAATGAATTTATCATCTTGATATGCTATACTTATAAAGTAGATCAACTAATAGTTTAGAAAGGAGTTTTATGGTTGGAGAAGTAAAAAATGCTGCAGGTCTTGTATTTGCTAAAGATAAATTTAATGTTGTAAAGAAAGTAGGGGTTAAGGGAGATTTAATTCCTAAGCACAACCATGCGGAAGCATATATAATATTTACTGTGGTAAAGGGAGCGGTAAGGGTATTTCTTAATGACGAAGAGATCCATGATTTAACACCGGGGGATATACTGTATTTTGACGGTGATAATTATATAAATGTAGAGTTTCTGGAAGACGGAGAATTCTTTGTAACCCTTATTAACAAATAAACTTAAGCAAAAAGGCTATCAAACAGTGTAATTGCTGTTTGACAGCCTTTTACTTTATATTTAATGGAGTTTCATACTCTTTTCTATTCCTAAAGCTTTATTTATGGTGTAATTATAGCTGATAGGTTCATCTGTATCAAAAGAATAATACCTCATTATACTTTCTGCAGAAGAATGGAGCTTTTCTTTAAGCTCTTTATCGTAACTTTCTTTCCAAGCCTTGTAAATAATAGGCATTGCAGCCATATCACTTTCCTTAAGATCATATATATCATAGTGTGGCAGATTACCGTTCATATAGGCATTAAGATTATACTGGGCAACTACTGCGTCTATATTGGCAAGGCAAAGAAGTACAAAAAGTATATTTCCTGCATAGAAACTTAATTTGGTAACAGGAAAGTTCTTCTTAAATTCTCCCATTATGATAAAGGCAAATACAAAACATAAGAAAATCATAAATACACTTGGAATTATGCGCAGTGTTGTAAGCCCATAAGTGCTTATATACAGATACATCTTGGCAAAGGCAACAGATATAAGTACCAATGTTAATATTGAATTTAGGAGTATATGAATACGCATATACTTATTATTTTCATTTTTAACCGATAAAATCTTAGCTACCACAATAAATACTATATTGATCAAGGCAACAGTCAGAAGTTCAAAAAATCCTCTTCTTGCATAGTCTGAATAAGTAAAATCAGCCGGCAAAGAACCGCCTAAAATATCTATAAAATATATAGCCTGTATTCCTATAAAAAGAATATAAAAGCAGCAAATAACTGCATTAACGGTGTATAAACTAAGTCTTGGTATGGAAGCGGCATTATCCATAGTTTTATTAAACTTATCTATATTAAAGGACTTTGAATTATCCTCTATGGAGCTTCCGTAGATAAGTGCGTACAGGTAGGTTGCCATAGGTAGTGACCATATAAGAGTTCCTATATTTTTAGGAACACTGATATCGAGGTTGAATAAATTGTCAAAAATATTTTTAAAAGTAGCATCTGCACTTGAAAGCAGGAAAATGACGATCATTATAAACGGAGTGCCAATCAAAAGTCCGAGAAAAATATGCAAAAAGTACTTAGTCTTTTTATTTGAAGCACTTTTTACCCTCTTTGAAAACATACAAATCCAAAACGCAGTAGCATTATGTATAGGAATAAATACAAGTGCATTGATATAGTCATATAATATAAGTGCTGAAGTTTCACTTTTTATAAGCTTGTTAAATACCGTTACAGGAAGGTAAATAAGCATAAAATTCATAGCCATTTGCATAAATATACTAAGGGAATAGTTATAAAAAACAGTAAAGCTTATGGCTAAAAGTATCATAAGTATCGACAAAATAATACTTTCATTATTGAGCTTAACAGCCTTTAATTTAGCATAGACAAGCACTGAGATAACATAAAGTACTATGTATAAGGTAGCTCCCAAACCTAAAGTTGCTGCACCTATATTTAAGTTATAATATTTTGTGCATAAAAATGCCAGTATAAATACAACGGGCAGCATTATTATATCTACCGTTTCAAACTTATATTTAGGCTCTTTTTTTATCGGAGCCTTATTTGAAGTTGCGGACTCCGTATTAACACCGGCGGTGGAAGTACTTGCATTTGCAGTATTGTTTGAACCGTCAGCTATATTATTGCCTGCACTTGAGTTTTCAGTGTTGTTTAAACCGTCAGCTATATTGTTGTCTGCACTTACATTTGCAGTGTTGTTTGAACTGTCAGCTATATTGTTGTCTGCACTTGTATTTGCAGTAATATTTGAACTATCAGCTATATTGTTACCTGCACTTGAGTTTGCAGTGTTGTTTGAATCGTCAGTTACATTATTGTCTGAATTTATAGTTTCGGCATTATCTGAATTTATAGCTGTAGAATTATCTGATAAATTTTCGTTCATATTAAAAACCTCCTTTAGTTTTCGTCAGGTACATATTCCAGTATATCTGCCACTTGGCAGTTAAGTTCTCTGCATATAGCCTCCAAAGTGGAGAATCGTACCGCCTTGGCTTTATTATTTTTAAGAATGGACAAATTGGCAGCTGTGATACCTATTCGCTCTGCAAGCTCTCCGGCGGACATCTTCCTTTTTGCCATTACCACATCTATATTTACCATAATCATAACTTTTCTCCTTATATGGTATACTCATTTTCTTGCTTTATTTCTATCGCCTCTGTAAACACATTCTTAACTACCCTCAGTATAAGAGCCATAAATGCAGTGCCTGTAACGAGTAATACAAAAGGCAGATAGAAAAATGTTAAAATAAAGCATACAAATGAGGCAATAAAACAGCACCACGAAAGCAGTCTAAGGTATTTGACATTTTCTGCTATAAATACTTTGGACTTATGTATGTTACATAAGAGCTTATATAGGAGAAACAAGGCAGTATAGGCAAGTATATCAAGTATGTAAACTGCAATCATACTGAAAATGATATACTTTCCTATAAGTTCTTCCTTGGAAAGAGGAATATAAATGCGCCTTAGGATAATAAATTTTATATCATGGTGTATGTAAATATTAAGCAGTATACCCAGTATGGCAAAAACAAATACACATACCTTGGATAAAGCTATACTTTTATTTTGTGTCCAATTCATCACAACCCCCTACTTTACATATAGATATTTACAAGCTGTAAAAAATTTATTAATGCTAGGTGCATGATAACACATAATTTGATGTTTGACAATAAAAATATATTGTTATTCGATAAAAAAATATTGAAATTCATTTAAGAATTGTTTGTTAAGATGAGTTGTAAGGTGATATTATTTATTAAAATGTTTTGTCAAATAAAAAAGCCTTCTGTGTACTCGGCAATTATGTCGAAGCAGAAGGCTTTTGGTGATTGGATTATTATAATTAAGTGTTTAATTAAGCTTGTTGGAAATAAATTCAATTTTTAAAATCATTCCCATACCATTAGCAAGTCGTTGCAATGTTTTAAGTGAGGGATTGGCATTACCGTGCTCCAATTTACTTATATCACCCTGTGCAATTCCGGTGCAATCAGAAAGCTCTTTTTGAGTCATTCCGGATTTTTGTCTTGCATTTATTATTGCTTGAATAATAGCATGTTCAGGTTGTAGAGCTTCGTATTCTTCTCTTATTTTAGGGTCTTTAAGTTGCTCTAGAAGAAAATCATCAAATCTGGTACTCATACTAGTCCTCTTTTCTACGCAAATAATCATCACGATATTTTTTTGCTTTTATTATTTCATTTGTAGGTGTTTTTTGTGTCTTTTTAATAAAGCCATTTGTTAAAATAATATATTGACCAATATAAAAAAAGTAAAGAACTCTGGAAATATTAGATCCAATTTTTATACGCAATTCAAATATACCATCATCAATATGTTTGGAATAGGGTTCTCTAAGTTGATAACCATTATCCTGTAGCAATTTTATCATATCAAGTATTTTAGCAATCATTTTTTTATCTAAAGAAAGAATAAAATCTCTTACAGGTTGCGTGCCGTCTTTTTGTTCATAAAATTCAACTTGAAAATTCATTAAAAGCTCCTTTAATATATAGTATAGGATTTATCATATATTGTCAATATATCAAGTAAGATATTACTACCCTAACTCAAGCTTAAACACAGTACCGTTTTCCTTATCGCTAAGCACCGATATCCTGCCATGCATACTCTCAACTATAGTTTTGGCAATTGCAAGTCCCAGCCCGTAACCTCCCTCGGTTCTTGTCCTTGATTTATCAGTTCTGTAGAATCTTTCAAATATATGCTTAAGATCATCCTTATCTATAGGTTCGCCGCTGTTTTGTATAAGAACAAAGGTTTTTTCTTTTACACAATAAGCTTTTAGGTAAACACTGCCTTTTTCGCCGCAGTACTTCATAGCATTGTCAAGTAGTATACTAAGTAGTTGCTTTGCATTGCCCTCATGTCCTAAAATTTTCAGATTATCGGCTATATCATAATCAAGCTTTATCCCTTTTTCAAAGGCAAGAGCCTCGAAACTTAATATTCTTGATAAAAGCACCTCGCTTAGATCAATTTCAGAAAAGACGAGTTTACTGTGCCTGTCATCACTTCTTGCAAGGAATAAAAGTTCATCTACGAGCTGTTTCATAAGGGAAGCTTCTTCCTTGGTATTGTCTATCCATTGGTACTGGGCCTTAATAAGCTCCTCTTTTTTTGAAGCCAGTATATTAAGATTGGCAAGTATAACTGTAATAGGAGTTCTAAGCTCGTGAGAGGCATCACTTACAAATCTGTTTTGCTGCTGCCATGCCTTTTCAACCGGTTTTAGTATCCATGAGGAAAGTATTAAACTTATTACAAAAAACACAAAAAAGCTGAGCATAAAACTTAGCAGGCACAAAACAAATAAATTCCTTATATTGCCGTATTCAAAACTGTTGTCGGCGGCAACTATATAAGTTAAGCCGTCCTGTTTAACAGTTATATAATCAAGATTATAAGAAGATACCTTGCCTCTGCTTTGTTTTAGGGAAGCGATCGTATTTGCCAAATTTTTAATATCATCATCACTAAGCTCCAAATAATTGATTTTGCTGTCTGCTACTAAACCTCCTTCATCAAGCATAATAAAAACACTTGGAAGAAAATGCATAGGCTTATCATCCATGTGCATAAATGAAAAAAAATCACCCTCTTCTCTATGCTCTTTGTCAGGCTTTTCATCATTAGGAAAGCCCATATTCATGTGAAGTTCACGCTCAAGAAAGTTATTTAAATTATTTTTGTAATTAATATAATTAATGACAAATAAACTTCCGATTGCAATGCTTATAGTAGACATTACGCAAAGCATTATAACAAGTATAAATTTTTTTCTGAGTTTAGCTATCATGCACTTACCTCAAGTTTATAACCAAGCTTTCTGATGGTGGTAAGAACTACTTTAGAGCCTATAAAACTTAGTTTCTTTCTAAGAAATGATATATAAGCCTCAACATTATTATCTTCGGCATCCGAGTCATCTCCCCAGACTTTGCTGATAAGTATATCCTTGCTTACTATAGTTTTTTGGTTACTAAGAAGTATTTTCATAATTTCAAGTTCCTTAAAGCTTAGATGTATGTTTTTATCCCTGCATCTAAGCTCCGCATTGGAGATGTCAAGGGAGAGATCTTCAAAGGCTAACTCTTCAACTATGACTTCGCCCTGCCTTCTTGATAAAGCCCTGATACGGGCAAGCAGTTCTTCAGGCACAAAGGGTTTGGTCATGTAATCATCGGCACCCTTGTCGAGACCGCTGATCTTATCCTGAATCTCATCCTTGGCAGTAAGCATAATAACAGGGGTTTTATTTTTTGCAGCTCTTAACTCTCTGACCACGCTAAAACCGTCTTTTTTGGGCAGCATGACATCAAGTACTATAACATCATAATCACCGTAAAGAGCAAGCTCCAAGCCGTCAGCTCCGTCATAGGCTACATCGGCTTGGTACTTTGACTCCTTCATGATCTGTGAAAGTGCCTGTGCAAGTCTTTTTTCATCTTCAACTATTAATATTTTCATACATTTCCCCCTTGTAAGGTTCATTTGAGCTTTATTTTTTTGACTCATTGTTTATAGGTCGTTTGCTACATGAAGTCTACTATGTATTATAGCTTAATTATTATACATATATAAGCTGAAAATAATCTTAAATCAGAAGGTTTTGTCGGTGTAAAAAAAATTCTGCCTAAACTGCTTGCAGCGGCTTTCCCACTGTACTTAAAATAATTTTGCATAATGGTCGGAAACAGTAATTACTACTAAAGAAAAATCAAGCTGAAAATGGCGGTTCAGTAAGCACACAGGTTTTACAAATGTTGCACTATAATACCTAATAATGTATAATTCTATGGAAATACAGCTTATAAACAGAGGTAATAATGGACATAATAAAGACACTTTCCGCAGAACTTAATATAAAAGAATCAAAGCTTGAGGCAACGATACAGCTTATAGACGAGGGCAATACAATTCCCTTCATCGCAAGATATCGTAAGGAGCTTACCGGTTCCTTAGATGATGAAGTTTTAAGAAAGCTTGATGAAAGACTTAGGTATCTTAGAAATCTTGAAGAAAGAAAGGAACAGGTAAGTGAGTCGATAAGAGCACAGGGTATAGAAGATGAGGAACTATATAAGAAAATAGATATGGCTTTAACCTTGGTTGAGGTTGAGGACTTATACAGACCTTATAAACCTAAGAGGACGACAAGAGCCATCATAGCTAAAAATAAAGGGCTTGATCCGCTTGCCAAACTTATATATGAGCAGTCCGGAACACTTAACATAGAAGAAGAGGCAAAAAAATACATTTCCGATGCCGAAGGGCTTGAGGTGGAAGATGTAGATGCCGCTATAGCCGGAGCGCTTGATATAATAGCCGAGCAAATATCTGATGATGCACAGTATAGAAGCCGTATAAGGAAGGATACATTTGAATATGGCTTACTTACCTCGGTGGCAAAGGATGAGGAGGAGTCCTCGGTATATGAGAACTATTATAACTACTCCGAGCTTGTTAAAAAATGTGTATCTCACAGGGTTTTGGCAATTAACAGAGGAGAAAAAGAAAAGGTATTAAGCGTTAAGATAGAAGCACCCCAAGAAGAAATACTTAAATTTTTGGAAAGTAAGATAATAAAAAATACCAATGAAAAAGCTACAGAACTGTTAAAAGCAGCCATATCGGACAGCTATAAAAGGCTTATAAAAGATTCCATAGAAAGGGAGATTAGATCGGAGCTTGATGAAAAGGCGGAGGAAGAGGCTATAAAGGTATTTTCCAAAAACTTGGAGCAACTTCTTATGCAGGCACCGATTACCGGTAGGGTGGTACTTGGCTGGGATCCGGCTTTTAGAACAGGTTGTAAGCTTGCAATCGTTGATGAGACCGGAAGAGTTTTGGATACTACCGTAATCTATCCGACAGCTCCGCAAAATAAGGTAAAAGAGTCCAAGGAGATATTAAAAAAGCTGATAGCAAAGTACAATGTAACATTAATTTCAGTGGGAAACGGAACCGCATCCAGAGAGTCTGAAGCTATTATAGCCGAGCTTATAGGAGAGCTTGATAAAAAAGTGGAATATGTAATAGTAAATGAAGCCGGAGCCAGCGTATATTCCGCAAGTAAGCTTGCAACAGAGGAGTTTCCGAACTTTGATGTAGGACAAAGAAGTGCCGCATCAATAGCAAGAAGGCTGCAAGATCCTTTGGCTGAGCTTGTAAAAATAGATCCTAAATCCATAGGAGTCGGTCAATACCAACATGATATGAACCAAAAACATTTGAGTGAGAGTTTATCCACCGTAGTTGAGGACTGTGTTAATAAAGTAGGTGTAGACCTTAACACCGCTTCCGCCTCCTTGCTTGAATATATTTCCGGCATAAGTAAGACCGTTGCCAAGAATATAGTACTCTATAGGGAAGAAAACGGAAGTTTTAAGAACAGAAAAGAGCTTTTAAAAGTGCCGAAACTGGGACCAAAAGCTTATGAACAGTGTGCCGGATTTTTAAGAATCTACTCGGGTGATGAAAGTCTTGATATTACCGGTGTGCATCCGGAGTCCTACAAGGCTGCAAAACAGCTTATAGAATTGCTTAACTTTGACATAGCCGATATATCAAGCGGCGGTATAAAAAATATACAAAGTAAGGTTGAAGATTATAAGAGCCTTTCTGAGGAAATAGGAGTCGGGGAGCCTACATTAAAAGATATAGTAAAAGAGCTTGAAAAGCCGGCAAGAGACCCCAGAGATGAGATGCCCAAACCTATACTAAGAACTGATGTTCTTGATATAAATGATATCAAAGAAGGCATGATATTAAAGGGTACAGTGAGAAATGTCATAGACTTCGGAGTATTTGTGGATATAGGTGTACATCAAGACGGTCTGGTACATATTTCACAGCTTAGCAAGGCTTATATCAAGCATCCGCTTGATGTGGTTTCAGTAGGAGATATAGTAGAAGTTAAGGTACTTAGCGTGGATACTAAAAAGAACAGAATAGCGCTAAGTATGATATTATAGGGGAGAAGATGGCAAAGAATACAGATACAAAAGCAGTACAGGTTGAGGATAATAAAAGTTTCAGCTTTGATATAGAGCTTAAGGCTAATGATTTATGGACATTTTATATGTATAATGCAAATAGAGGCTATAGGCTTTTATTTAATATAATTTTTACAATAGGCTGCCTTATATACCTTGTGTATTATTGGAAGGAGCTTGATAATTCAAAAAAGTTTATATTAATATTTTTCTCGATTATGTTTACCGTGATACAGCCTCTACTGTTATATAGAAAGGCTATTTTACAGGCTAAAACCGACAATATGAAGGCAGGCTTTAACTTAAAGCTTTCCGAATCGGGAATAGATGTAAGCAAGGACGATCAAAAACTGCATTTAGATTGGGAACATATTTTCAGAAGTATGATAAGAAGGTATATGATAGTACTTTATACGGACAATATCAGGGGATACCTTATACCGGCAAGATGTTTCAGTGATAAAAGAAATGAAGTTAATGCATTAATCAAAGAAAAAACTAAGGTAATAAGGTTTTAAATATGGCAAATACTATTATCAAAGAAGTTTACAGCAAAGAAGAAACCTATAACTTCGCCCTTGAACTTGGGGAAAAAGTAAAAGCACCCTGTCTTATATGCTTAGACGGAGATCTGGGTGCAGGAAAGACTGTATTTGCCAAGGGACTGGCTAAGGGACTTGGTGTAGAAGATGATATAGTAAGCCCTACTTTTGTATTATTTAATGTATACGAGAAGGGCAGGCTTCCCCTTTATCACTTTGATGTATATAGGATAGAAGAGCCTGAAGAAATGTATGAAATAGGTTATGAGGAATACTTTTTCTCTACCGGTGTATGCCTTGTAGAGTGGGCAAGCCTTATAGAGGAACTTATACCAAATGAGGCGGCGCATATACTCATAGAAAAAGCCCCCGAAAAAGGAGAGGATTATAGAAGAATTGTAATAAAAGGATTGCTATAAAAGGACTTTATACTTGTATTAGCAGTTTAAATACCAACAGATGAGTATAGTGATATGGTTCTTAAGTTTATAGCGCTATGCCTTTAAGTTTAGGACGGCATGGTTCTTTGGTTTGGTATTTTCCTGATTTCATACATCAAAACCTTTAGCGTAGCCGCACTATGCTAAAGGTTTTGATATACACACTCAGAAAAATATTTATCGTTTTTGGTATACTTATTTTGCGAACGATGAACTATTGTAATGTATCATTGATATTTAATTAATATCAGCAATAGCAGAGTGGATCTTAATTCTCTTTGACTATATATGTTACAATCTATTGACAAAGTAGTAATAAAGCCGGATATCAAAGATACATTGCACTAGCCGATAACATTTACCCCTATTTAAAACTATAAAAATGAGAAAAATTATGAGAATTTTAGGAATAGAAAGCTCTTCACTTGTAGCCGGTGTGGCTATTTTGGAAGATGAGAATATAATTGCAGAATACAATGTAAATTATAAAAAGACACATTCACAAACACTTTTACCTATGCTTGAGGAAATAGTCTCAAGGATTGATTTTGACTTACAAACTATAGATGCAATAGCTATATCCTCAGGTCCGGGTTCATTTACCGGACTTAGAATAGGTGTGGCAACTGCCAAGGGGCTTGGGCTTGGGCTTGATAAACCCTTGATTGCCGTACCTACTTTGGATGCTACAGCCTACAATATCAGTAATACCAAATCGCTTATCTGCCCTATCATGGATGCGAGAAGGCAGCAGGTGTATACAGGTATATTTAAGCATGATAAGGAATTTGAAGTAGTGGAAGCGGCAGCAGCTATGGATATAAATGGTTTGCTTGAAAAGCTTAAAGGCTTTAATGAAGAAGTGATATTTTTAGGAGACGGAGTGCCGGTATATAAGTCTGTTATAGAAGAAAATGCAAAATTTGACTTTTGCTTTGCCCTGCCAAGTCAAAGCAGACAAAGGGCAGGAAGTTTGGTAAGTCTTGCAGCCAAGTACTTTAAAGAGGGCAAACTTGTGAGTGCGGATGATATGCTGCCGGAGTACTTAAGGCTCAGTCAGGCGGAAAGAGAGAGGGCAGTTGGAAAATCTTGATATCAGGGATATGAAAGAAGAGGACTTGGATAGAATATACGAGATTGAAAAGTCCTGCTTTAGTGATTATTGGAGTAAGGATTTAATCTTAAGCTCGTTTAGACAAAATTATAATTTTATTAAAGTTTTGACCTTTAATGAATTGATAGTTGCCTATATAAATTTTAATATTATAGGAGAAGATGCCGAGCTTATGAGCATAGCTGTGCTTGAAGAGTATAGGAACAGGCGTTATGCAAGCAGACTTATGGAGGCGATGTTTAAGATTTGCGAGGAAAATAAGGTGGAAAAGATTTTCCTTGAACTTAGAGAGAGTAACCTGTTAGCATATAAGTTATATAGGGAACACGGCTTTGTAAATATGGGGATAAGAAGGGAATATTATACGAATCCGGTGGAAAATGCGGTGCTGATGTATAAGCAGCTTACAGACTGTGCGGGATAAGTAAGTTTTTTAGTCAGTTTTGTTTTAATAATGTTGCGGAAATCACCTTGCATTTCAATCATAATCGTAGTATTTTTCAAAGTTTCCCCCATTTTTATGCATGCTTTAGAACTTACTTATTCGCAAAGAGCGGCTAGCTGCATTCAAACAGTCTTCGCCTGATTAAACGGGTCTTACTTTATCAAAATGGCTAAACGCTAAAAAGATTAAACTGCAAGGAACTTTCGAAACCAACTTTCAAACAAAACCTCTACCCAACTATAGACTCACTCAGTTTGGGTACAATACACTACACAATAAAACAAACAAGATACAATACACTAACACGACACTATTAAATAAAAGAGGATATACAAATGTTAGACATATGTTTACTTGGAACCGGAGGCATGATGCCTCTGCCGTACAGATACTTGACCTCCCTCATGGCAAGGTGCGAAGGCAGCAATCTCTTAATAGACTGCGGAGAAGGCACTCAGGTTGCAATAAAGAAAAAATCATGGTCTCCCAAACCCATAGATGTCATTTGCTTTACACACTACCATGCAGATCACATCAGCGGTTTGCCGGGGCTTTTACTTACACTTGGAAACTGCGAAAGACATGAACCCATACACATGATAGGCCCGAAGGGACTTGAAAGAGTGGTGTCCGCACTTAGAGTTATAGCACCGGAGCTGCCCTTTGAGATAATCTTTCACGAAATCACACAAGATGAGCAGGAATTTAAGTTTGCCAAGATTCCCTATAAAATAGAGGCATTTAAACTTAACCATAATGTTCTTTGCTACGGATATAAACTTTCTATAGAAAGACTTGCAAAATTTGATGCACAAAAGGCAAAAGAAAAAGACATACCGCTAAAATATTGGAATAGACTGCAGCATGGCGAAAGCATAGAAGAAGAGGGTGTTATCTACACTCCGGATATGGTTATGGGAGAGGCTAGAAAAGGAATTTCGGTATGCTATGCAACCGACTCAAGACCTGTAAAAAACATAGAAAAATACGCTAAGGATACAGACCTTTTTATCTGTGAAGGTATGTACGGTGAAGAAGAAAATAACGCCAAACAATATAAGCATATGACCATGTATGAGGCGGCTGAAATTGCAGCAAGGGCAAATACGAAGGAAATGTGGCTGACACATTACAGTCCTTCCATGATAAAACCGGAAGAGTACATGGATAAGGTAAGACAAATATTTCCCAAGGCAAAGGCGGCAAAGGACTTATGGACCCTAGAACTGGAGTACGAAGATGAATGATATATATATACTTGGAATAGAAAGCTCCTGTGATGAAACCGCTGCGGCAGTAGTGAAAAACGGAAGAGAAGTATTGTCCAATGTTATAGCTTCACAGGTGGACTTGCACACCATATACGGAGGTGTAGTTCCCGAAATAGCTTCAAGAAAGCATATAGAAAATATTAATCCTGTGGTAAGGGAGGCACTAAAAAAAGCAGGAAAGACTTTTGATGATATCAGTGCAATTGCGGTAACTTACGGTCCGGGTCTGGTCGGAGCCTTACTTGTAGGAGTGGCACAGGCTAAGGCACTTGCTTTTGCACTTAAAAAGCCCTGTATAGGAATACATCACATAGAGGGTCATGTGGCGGCAAATTACATAGAAAACAAAGAGCTTGAGCCGCCGTTTTTGTGCCTTATAGTTTCCGGCGGACATACGCAAATAGTTATGGTCAAAGACTATACAGAGTATGACATTATCGGAAAAACGAGAGATGATGCGGCAGGAGAAGCTTTTGACAAGGTGGCAAGAAGCATAGGTTTAGGATACCCCGGAGGACCTAAAATCGATAAAAAAGCCAAAGAAGGTAATCCGACGGCGATAACATTTCCCAAGGCTAAGGTAGAAGGCAGCATATATGACTTCAGCTTTTCGGGTATAAAGTCAGCAGTGCTTAACTATCAAAACAAGAAGAAAATGCTGGGCGAGGAAGTCAATACCGCAGACCTTGCGGCTTCTTTTCAAAAGGCGGTAGTTGATGTACTTGTGGAGCATACAATACTTGCGGCTAAGAATCTGGGAGTAAAGAAAGTTTGCATGGCAGGCGGAGTGGCAGCGAATACGAGCCTTAGAGAAAACATGCAAATAGCCTGCGAAAATGAGAGAATAAAACTATATTATCCGTCCAATATACTTTGTACGGACAACGCAGCCATGATAGCAGGGCTTGGATACTATGAATACATGGCAGGAAAGAAAAGTAAAACGGATCTTAATGCAGTGCCTAATCTAAAAATGGGAGAGTAGCATGAAAAGCTTGGCTATAGTTCTTGCTGCCGGAAGCGGCAGTCGTATGGGAACAGGTATAAAAAAACAGTATTTGCTTTTGAAAAATAAGCCGATAATGTATTACAGCCTCAAAACTTTTGAAGAAAGTCCGGTAGACGATATCATACTGGTAGTACCGAAGGAAGACATAGATTACTGTAAAAAAGAACTGGTGTTAAAGTATGGGATAAAAAAGATAAGAGCCGTAGTAGCAGGCGGCAGGGAAAGATACCTGTCCGTAGAAGCGGCATTTAAAAGCCTTGGTTATGAAAACTATGATACCGTACTGATACATGATGCCGCAAGACCCTTCGTAAGTGTAGAAATGATAGAAGAAGCGATACACGAAGCCCTGATACATAAGTCCTACATACCGGGGGTAGCCCTAAAGGATACCGTTAAGCAAATAAGTGAAGATTCATTTGTAGAAAGCACACCGGACAGGGCAAAACTTGTAGCGGTACAGACACCGCAAGCCTTTGATTTTAATTTATGTAAAAAAGCCTATGAAATTTTAAGTTCAAGTAATACATTAAATAAGATTCCTACAGATGACGAAATGCTTGTTTATGAACTTATGGGAGTTCATGCAAAAGTGGGGACGGGAAGTATCTATAATATAAAAATAACTACAAGGGAAGATATGTATATGGCGGAGCGAATAGCGGATATACTGGGGATGACTTAAAATTGACTTTATCCTTTGTAATGATATGTTTATCACATAAACCGTTACAAACATATCTTGCCTTGGACACGCTCCCTTAACTAAAGCCTCGCAGCGGTACTAAGCTTTATCTTCGCCTGACGGCTTAATAAAGCAAGTACCGGCAATCTCAGATTGTCCTTTGGAAAGATAGTTTAACGGTTTATGTGCCTAAGGTACCGGTGGTGGAGGAGAGGTGTAGGCACACTTTTATCTAACGCCACATCCCCTATTTTGAATTTGGTTAATTTTACATAGATTGGTTATATTAAAAAAATCAGGAAACAAGATATATTTTGACCTGTTTCCTGAAAATAGCATTCACAAATAGTAGAATTTGTGTGTATAGCCACACCACGATAATCACCTTGTCTATTATACACATGAATATCACTCTATCTGTCAGTAGTATTGTAAAGCTCATCTGCCTTTAACTATATCTAACAAAAGCATAATATATAAGCACTTCGTTTATTATTATACTCTAGTAAATAATTACGATTACATTAAAAATCATACATCATAAGCTAAGAGTATAGCCTTATATTGGTATTTATTTCCGAAGATTTTTATATGCGTATAGAAGAACATCATTCTCAATACTGTTAAATTCAATGAGCCAAATATTATCTTTTAAAATTTTCACCTCATTATAGATGGTAGCATCTTCTATGTTTATACATCTCAATAAAACAGTTTCATTATCAAGTTTTGAAATAAAGCCGGTTTCTATATTATCAGAATCCAAACTCCTAATAGTTACTATAGAATCATTATTAATGACAAATTCCAAAATCTGACTTAAAATAAACTTTTCATTAATTATTGGCATTTTCATATTTGACATTAGGGAATAATGCTTTTTATTCCAATAATCCATATAGACTTCTATTTTTTGTAGATAATCTGTATTCACAGCTAAAGCTGTAATTCTCTCTTTTTTTATTAAGTATAAAGCACACTCTCTACCTAATTCATCCAAAATCTTGAAAAGAATTTCCGTTTCATTTTCACAAATCACATAGCCGACTGAAAAGCTTTCTTTACTAGTAGTATATATTTCCTGTAATATATTCTTATTATTAGGCTGTATCATTTTTATACTCCAATCACAATATTATATACTTTAAAAGCAAGTAATACTAAGTTTTTTTCTAAGATTAGGAGGAGTCCAATTAGGATCTTGCTTTTTCTTCTCATTATATATATCCGTTTTTGTATCGTTGAGGATTTTGTTTTTTCATAGCATTCTCCTTCTTTCATATATTCTACTAAACTCCATATAGAGTTTAGTAATTTTTGAATTTAGTTTTATAATCAAGGACAGTTACAATTCTAAAGTTTTTCTATCAATTCATCCCCTTGTTATGCCCATAGAATAGCAAATTATTCTATATTTATACATTAATTTTATCATGTTTTTATTAAATATTTTTCTTGGGATTATGAATTATAGTTTATTTGTTTGTTATTTTATACTGTGAATATTTTTGAGTTTACTTTTAGTACAATTACTCCTGAGTAGCAATCACCCGGTCATCCTCTTTGGTAAGTAAAAGGTCATATTGAAATATCTGTATCATCCTTGTATCTTGTACAATATCCTCAGCTTTTATGTACCATTCAACATCTACGCCTAAAAAGGACGCATTTGCAACGGTATCGGCTAGCGGATTTATTAGCTCAACCTCACTGTTATACTCAAACTCACTTGCCCGGACGAGTGTTATACCGTGGTGTATAGCAGCCAGAGGAAATATACCTATACCGTCAAAAATACTTCCCAAAGTTATAGTTTTGTCATCTTTTATATTTACATCTCCTTAAATTTATTTATAATGATACGAAAAAAGATATGTCTGCAATAACATCTCTTTTGATAATACATATTTAATTGTTTATTATATCTGTAAAAGTTTTTATATCTGCATATCAAGGCTCTTGCTAAAGTAGTAAAAAAGTAGTGATTTTACAGTCCTACTTTGCTAAAACTTTTTTTTTATCAACGGTTTGTATGAATACTATTTGATATAAATAAAATTAAATATTCAAACTTCCCATGCCCCAAATTGGAGCAGTACATTGAAACTTCGACATTTTAGCTGATAAAATAATGATTTTTAATATACTGACCCAATTTTGAGTGTAGGAAGTTTGAGTTAAAATTTAATGAAAGTTTAACTTTATAAGATTGTCATAAATACCTATATAAATTAAATTAGTAAAAATAAAATCTCTTAAAATTACTAAAAATTAAAAAAACCAACAAAAAGAATAGAATTAAGGAAAATAATATTGTATAATTTCAGAAGATGTAAAAGAATAATAAAAACATTAAGGGAGGATAAATGTTTAAGTTTAGTTATTTTTTGGAAATGATACCAAAAATTTTTTTGAAATTAGATGTTACTTTGACTTTAACCTTGATATCTATATTTTTTGCTTTGATTATCGGAACTTTGCTTGCTGTAGTGATTTACTATAAGGTAAAAGTTTTGGATAAGTTAGCCTATGTCTATATATCGATTATGAGAGGTACTCCCATAGTTGCACAGCTTTACTTCTTTTACTTCGGTGTTGCAATATATTCGAGCATAGTAAGGGATATGTCTCCTATGACGGCTGTAGCCATAGTTATAAGTCTTAATGTAGGTGCTTTTATGGCAGAAAGTATCAGAGCAGCACTTCTTTCAGTGGATGAAGGTCAAAAGGAGGCGGCGTACTCGCTTGGGATGAGCAATATGCAGTTAGTTACAAGGATAATAATTCCTCAGGCAATGAGGGTTGCTATTCCACCACTTTTTAATGATGTAATCAATATTATCAAACTTATTTTGCTTTAGATTATTGGTTAGGAGCCAAGATAAAAACTACTTGCAAATACTGCCATATACAGGAATAAATAATTAAATTTAGGGAAATTACTAAAGGCACTTTTCAGGTATCAATACCAAGGGCTTATCAAACATAGTATAACACTTGGAAAACGGTACATAGGGGAGTGCTTTTTTTTAATAAAAACAGTAAAAAAAATATCAAAACTAGAACATGAGTTTGTATAAGATGTATATATACAGTTTTATTTATATATGTTATATTGGCATTGAAAAAAATATAAAAAAGTATAAACATATAGGAGGTCAATATGGCAACAATATATGATGTGGCTAAGTATATATTAGATAAAAAAGGTCAATTGACCACAATGAAGTTACAAAAATTACTATATTATACTCAGGCATGGACATTGGCGTGGGATGATAAGCCGCTTTTTGATGAAGAGTTTGAAGCATGGGCTAATGGTCCTGTTTGCAGGGAACTATACAACCTTCATAAAGGTGTATTTGAACTATCGGATATATCTAAAGGTAATAAGGATAATCTTAAACCGGCTGAAGTAGATAACATAGACATTGTATTAGATACTTATGGAGATAAGGCGCCACATTGGCTGAGCGAGTTGACTCATAAAGAAGCGCCATGGAAAGTGGCAAGGTCAGGATGTAGAGATGGCGAGCCTTCATCAAATATAATAAGCAAAGAGAGTATGCAGCAATATTATGGTGGTTTGATAGATGAGTAAATCTAAGAAAATAAAAATAGTAGAAAAAACCGGAAATACCAGGAAAACTGTTATTGATAGTTCTTTGCTGAATCAGGATGTGAAATCCCCTTCATGGAGATTTAATAGGTGGGATAAGGAATTTCCGATAAAACATGAAAGAGAAGAAGCAGTAGGAGAGTTGTTAGATCATTTATCCGCATACGAGAAAATGACTTGGGGAAAAATTAAATTAGCAACCGGTGGCAAAAGAATAGGTACTAATTCACATTATTTAAAAATTAGTGATTTGAGTAAAGCGGCACAAAACAGAGCGAGGGAAATAAAACTGTATGAAGATGAAGTGTTTTCACTCAGAATAAATGGGAGACATAGACTTATAGGTATATTGGAAGACGGAGTTTTTTATGTTATCTGGAATGATAAAGAGCATGATATTTGTGCAAGTAGTAAAAGAAACACCTAAATAAAAAGTTGGATAATTGGTTGCAGTATTTAATTCATAAAATTTAATCAGAGAGTTGAAGTTATACTTCTATACAACAAAAAAGCCTTGATATACAAGGCTTTTTTAAGCTACTGACGGGAATCGAACCCGTGACCTTCTCACTACCAATGAGA